>CXWL01018449.1_pt1 | contig 31821 bp, 32 predicted proteins | sample 590931 | NCBI WGS metagenome assembly CXWL01 (sample SAMEA3498368, study PRJEB10139) | groundwater metagenome | biome: water well; material: biofilm material | place: Germany | collected 2015-04-27
GCGTGCTGCGCGATTCGTCACACAACTTCGCCCCTCAACCCTACTGCAGCCCCTCGGAATGGAGTATCGTCCCACCCAATGGAGTGCAGCGTGGCTCGGCGGGCGATCATTGACGCTATCGAAGAGATCAAGGGCATCACGGTTCCGGATGGAGCTAACGATTGGGATCTGAAGCGGCTTGAACTGGACTCTCTGGATCTCATCGAGATCGGAATGATCGTCGAACAACAACTCCGAGTCACCGTGCCGACCGAGAGATTCGATGGCGTCCAAACCCTCAACGAGGTCGTGGGAATCTTCGATCGAGCCCTCGCGTCCGGGTCTGATTCGCAGACGCCGCCCGACTGAAGTGCTAGCCATCCTGCACCGATTCGATTGAGTGCTCGGCCGCGTAACGCCCGAAGCCCAGCGCAACGACCAATGAGCGTGGCGACGTCAAGGGTCACGCAGCTCGCCCCGAAGAGGGTCTGAGGCGGTCTTGATGGCGGCCTTGAGCTGGGCGAGTCACGAGTCTTCGGTGTCCCCGAAGCTCGCCCGGACAGCGCAGCACGCGCCGCCGCGTACTCGTCGATGGTGGCGGCCGGCACCCGGCCAACGCTGGGGCTACACGAACTCCTTACAGCTGACCACTGGAATGCCCACCCAAACGAGCTGATACTCAGCAATTGCACCAGCGAACGAGGCGACCAGGGTGACAGTCTCGTCGACAGACTCAGCACTTGTCGCTGAGACGAGAAGCGCCCGGGCACGATCCAAGATCTCCGTAGCCCGCACGAGGCGGCCACCGAGCTCGACGGAGACAGTAGAGTCCGACCTTAGCGTTTTCTCCTTCGTGCGAGTGGAATCGAACAGGGCAAGCGCTTGACCGCCTTCGATTTCGCTAAACTCGCCGCTCGAAACTACCTTCTCAAGAAGACTGGTCAGCTCAGCGCTCGCAGGCTTGGCCGCCGCGCACGCTGCGTCTAGTCTTGCTAACCAGTCCATATCCGCCTCCGGAAAGGAGATGTCGGGCTCGACGGGTACAGGGGCATCACCGACCGAGGCAATGACCTTCATCACGTCAACGCGGCGAAACCTGTCAGTCGCTTGTACAGACTGAACGATGGTGGAGCCCGTTGCTTCATCGATAACTGCTATCGCAGTCGGCGTGTTCTCCCAAAGCCCGATGAAGCCCCCGCTTCTCGTGACCAAATCCTCGCCTACCATCTCAAGGATTGAGTTCGGTCCAGGCGTTAAAAAATGGACTTGACCATACTTCTCATTGTCGGCAACGTACACGGACTCGTTCGGTGCTCGGCGCAAGAAAACGATCGCCTGATCCTTGAAACTAGGCAAGGTCTCAGAGGTCGCAATGCTAACCACGATGGTCGACTTATCAGTCGATCCTCGGTACACGTCGGAAATCTGAAGGTTTATGAGCGTTCGTGGCTCGGTCGTCTCGCCGGTTAGGTCGGCGATGATCCCCCCGATTGTAGCAAGAACGACTAAATCACTATTCCGAGTAAGACCTTCGACGGTCCCTATCTCGAGCCCGGTAGGAGCTGCTTCTACGTTTGATACCGGAGGCTTCTCGTTCGAGACCGGAGGCAATGCACTCGTAGCGGTCGCGCCACGTTCGACAGACTCGGTCGAGAGCTGGCCTCCAGATTCATCCGACGTCCCACAGCTGACTCCCAGGAACGCTATGCCTACGAGGTAGGCGCTCCCGGAGACGCGGCGAGAGACTCTCATTTTACTTCCCTCCAGGAAAGACGTAGTTGATTCCATTGTTGTCATCAACGTATGGGGGAAGGACACCACCGCAGTTGATGAAGGCCCACATCTGTCCTTCGGATGCATTGGCACCGGTCTTCATCACGGCCTTCGGCTGCTGAAAGCCGGGGCCGACGGTGTCACCACAGTACATGGGTTGGGTGACGTGATTCAGGCCACCAGCATGGCCGAGTTCGTGCACGATTGTTGCACGAGCCTGGGTAGTGGTTCCATTGCCATTCGCGTCCGTTGATATCATCATGAACGAGCCCGGCCCAGGCGCCCCTCCTGGACATGTATCATTGTTCCAGTTGGTACTCCCAGCTATTTGCTGTTGCACAGAGAAATTAGGTGGATTGTTCGGACCGAACGGTACGAAACGAACGTCGTTGTTGGCGGCATTCCACCAGTTCCTGGCATCCATGAACGCGCTCTGCCAGTTAGCATCGACGCTCCCACTCATCGAGTAATAGAGAGTCTTGACGGCGTAGCCCGGGAACTTGCAGTTGCTTGGGACGAATGCCGACGTCTCCGAACCGAGCCAGAGAGGACTCGAGAGGACCAAAGAGGTCGAACCAGCGAGCAACAGTGAACGCTTCTTGGTTCTCGTTCGCATCTCGCAAATCTACCCGCACGCCCCCCCCCCTGTCAAGGGGGTGTGGGTCTGAGGTTCCCGTGTGGTGCTCCGCTCCAAGGTGCCAGGGCTGAGGATCGAGGCTTGGCGACCAGGTACGGTCGGCCAAATGACCCTGCCCCAGCGCGGACTCGCCCGTGACGAGATCGTCGCGCATCTCGATGCGCTGAAGACGGCCGACGTCCGTTGGCGCGAAGGCCGCGCCTTCTCGCTCGCGTATCACGCCGGCGACGATGTAACCGGCGTCGCCGAGGAGGCGTACCGCCGCTTCAGCACGGAGAACGCACTCAACACCGATGCCTTTCCGAGCCTGCGCCGCATCCAGGCCGACGTGGTCGACATCGTCGGTGGGTGGCTTGGCGCGGGAGCCGACGGGGCGGGGTTCATGACCACGGGCGGAACGGAGAGCCTGCTGATGGCGGTGAAGGCGGCGCGCGAGCGTGGACGCAAGGAACGCGGCATCACCAAACCGAACGTGGTGCTGCCCGCGAGCGCTCACGCCGCGTTCGAGAAGGGCTGCTACTACTTCGGTCTCGAGAGTCGGCGGATCCCCGTCGGGGCCGACTGGCGCGCCGATCCCGACGCGATGGCCGCAGCCATCGACGACGACACCGTGCTCGTGGTCGGTTCGGCGCCGCAGTACCCGCAGGGCGTGATCGATCCGATCCCGGCGATCGCCGCGTTGGCGATCGAGCGCGACATCAGCTGCCACGTCGATGCGTGCATGGGCGGTGTGACCCTCACCTACCTGCGCCGCCTCGGCCAAGACGTCCCTCCCTGGAACTTCGAGGTTCCGGGGGTCACCAGCATGTCGGTCGACCTGCACAAGTACGGGTACACGGCCAAAGGCGCGTCGGTGATCATGTACCGCTCGAAGGCGTTGCGCAGCTATCAGACCTACCTCACCGACAACTGGCTCGGCGGGTTCTACGGGTCGTCGGGTGTGCTCGGCACCAGGAGCGGTGGTCCGATGGCCGCCGCCTGGGCGGTGTTGCACTACCTCGGCGACGACGGCTACCTGCGGCTCACCGCCGCCGCCCGTCGGGCGTGCGAGCAGCTGGCCGCGGTGATCGACGGCATGCCGGAGCTCGTGCTGCGAGCCCAGCCGGAGGTCACTCTCGTGGCGTTCGGTGCAACCGATACTGCCCGGCTCGACGTGTTTGCCGTTGCCGACGAGCTGTGGCGGCGCGGCTGGTACGTCGACCGGCAGGGTCCTCCTCCATCGCTGCACTGCACGGTCAACGCGGTGCACGACGGGTTGATCGACGCGTTCGCGGATGATCTTCGCGAGGCGACGGCAGTGGTGATCGCCGCTGCGGCAGCTGGTGATCAGGGTGCGTACGGCACCGTGGAGTGATCGCCGACGGGTGGTCAGTGGTTCTGCACGTGCTGGAAGCCGAAGCGGCCCTTGATGCACAGGTTGCCGTGGGTGACCGAGTGGTCGCTCGGACTCGTCACCTTGACGATCTCGTTGTCCTGCACGTGCAGGCTGAGCTGGCACCCGACGCCGCAGTACGGGCAGATGGTGTCGGTGACGGTCTGGGTGGCCTCGTGCCAGGTTCCCTCGGCGCGCATGTCGTGTTCGGTGGTGAACATCAATGCGCCGGTCGGGCACACAGCGATGCAGTTTCCGCAGTAGACGCATGCCGAGTCGGGAAGGGCGGTGTCGTACTCGGCGGCGATGTGCGAGGAGAACCCGCGACCTGCGACCGCGATCGCGAACGTGTTCTGCCACTGCTCACCGCACGCGTCGACGCACTTGTAGCAGAGGATGCACTTCTCGTAGTCGCGCACGTACAGGTCGTTGTCGCGCTTGACGGGCTGCGCCTGGGTTCGCCGGTCGGCACCGTACCGGTCGAGGTCGACCGCGTACCGGTCGTTCCACCCTTCGACGTTCGGGGCTGTCGAGAGGTCGGTGCTCGACCCGAGGAACTCGAGCACCATCTTGCGGCTGTGCTCGACGCGTTCGTTGGACGTGTGCACCACCATGCCCGGGTCGACCTTGCGCGAGCACGACGGCACGAGCGTGCGCGATCCCTCCACCTCCACCATGCACACCCGGCAGGCGTTCTTGGGGGTGAGCGTGTCGCCGTAGCACAGCGTGGGGATCTCCGGGCACCCGGCGCCGCGGCAAGCCTGCAACAGGGTGGTGCCCTCGGGCACCTGCACCACCTTGCCATCGATGGTGAGCTCGACGAGGCGGGTGGGGTCGGGAACGGGCACATCGGTCACGACAGCACTCCCAGCTTCAGAACGGCCGATTCGATGGCGTTGTGGGCGGTCTGGCCGAGACCGCAGATCGAGGCATCGCGCATCACCCGGCCGATGTCGAGCATCAGCTCCCGTTCACCTCGTGGATCTGCGCCGGCGACCATCCGGTCGAGCATCTCCTCCTGTCGCACCGTGCCGACGCGGCACGGAACGCACTGCCCGCATGACTCGTCGCGGAAGAAGGCGGCGATGCGGCGCACGTAGGCGACGAGGTCGGTGGTGTCGTCGAGCACCATCACGACACCGGAGCCGAGTGACAGACCGGCGGCTCGGGTGGCCTCGAAGGTGAGCGGGACGTCGAGGTCGTCGACCGTGGCGAAGGTTCCGGCCGCTCCTCCCAACAGAACGGCGCGCATGCTTCTGCCGGCCACGACACCTCCCGCGAGGTCGATCAGGTCGCGTAGCGTGGCCCCGAAATCAACCTCGTACACGCCGGGGCGCGACACCGAGCCCGAGAGGCAGAACAGCTTGGTGCCGGTTGAGGCGCTCGTGCCGCGGGTGGCGAAGGCCGGCCCACCGCGTAGCACGATCGGCAGCACGTTCATCATCGTCTCCACGTTGTTCACGAGCGTGGGCTTGCCGAACAGGCCGACGTCAACCGGGAACGGTGGCTTGTTGCGCGGCTCGCCGCGGAAGCCTTCGATCGAGTTGAAGATCGCTGTCTCCTCACCACAGATGTACGCGCCGGCGCCGAGGAAGACGTCGAGGTGGAACGAGACCCCGGTGCCCATCACGTCGTCGCCGAGCAGGCCGTGGGCTGTGGCCTGGGTGATCGCGTTCTCGAGCATCCGTCGGGCACGCGGGTACTCGCCGCGCAAGTAGATGTAGCCCTGCTCGCAGCCGGTGGCGAAGGCGGCGATGGTGATCGACTCGATCAAGGCGAACGGGTCTCCCTCCATGAGGACGCGATCCTTGAACGTGCCCGGCTCGCTCTCGTCGGCGTTGCACACGAGGTAGTGCGGGCGCGCCGGTTGGCGGGCGACGGCATCCCACTTGCGGCCGGCCGGGAACGCGGCGCCGCCGCGGCCGACGATGCCCGAGTCGGTGATCTCGCGGATGACGGCGACGGGACCGATGTCGAACGCTCGCCGCAACGCCTGGTAACCGCCGGCGGCACGGTACGAATGGAGGCTCTCCGGATCGACGACACCGATTCGGGACAACAGCACGAGCGCTGGCGACGGCGTGGGTGAGCATTGCGGGGTTCCAGCCGCAACCGCTGCTTCGTCGCCGGTGTCGCCGGCGAGCGCGGCTCGCACCGCCGCCGGTGTTGCCGGGGCGACCACGCGCTGGCGCGGGTGCTCGCCGGCTTCGATCAGCAACGCTGCCGGTGCCCGCTCGCACAGGCCGAGGCAAGGAGACTCGTGAGCTCCGTCCGGCAGGGAGTCGCCGCTGCGGGCGCCGGCCATCTGGCAGGCGAGGTCGATGCACACGTGCAGTTGCCGTTCGGCCCGTTCGGTGGTGCTGAACAGCCCGTAGAACGTGGCGACGCCGTACACCTCTGCCGGCGCGACATCGATTCGTCGGGCGATCTCGTTGATCGCGCCGCGGCTGATCCAGCCGACGCGGTCGTTCAGGGCGTGGAGAACGGGCAGCAGACGGTGGCGCCGATCACGAAGCGCGTGCCCGCCACGGGCTACGTGATGATCGGAGGCATCTCGCTGTGCTCCATGCCAGGCGCTGTCGGGTTGGCCGAGGACGGAGTCGATTGCCGATACCTCGGCGTCGGTTGCGGTGTGTGAGCTGAGCTTGAGGTCCATGATGTCGGTCGGCGGTCAGTGCGCGGCCGCCGCGCCGATCTCTGGCGGCGCGAGCTTGTCGATGCGCACGGCTGTGGCCTTGAACTCGGCCGTGCCCGACTTGGGGTCGGTGGCATCGATGGTGAGCAGGTTGGTGTCGACCTCGTCGGGGAAGTGGAACGTCATGAACACCAGTCCGGGTCGTAGCGACGTGTCGATCCGCACCGGTGCTTCGAGCGCGCCACGCCGCGACGAGACGCGGACCACGTCGGTGTCGTGCAGCCCCATCGTGGCGGCGTCTTCCGGCGAGACGTCGATCGACTCACCAAAACGCAGCGGGCTGCGGAAGCCTCCCGACTGAACCCCGGTGTTGTACGAGTCGAGCCGGCGACCCGTCGTGAGCCGTAGCGGGTAGTCGGCCGATACCGCCTCGACGGGAGGGTCGTCGACCACGGGGCTGAACGGCGCGAGCCGGCCGCGTTCGGCGGGATCGTCGGCCCATAGCCGACCGTGGAGGAACGAGGGTTCGAGCCGGTCTTCATGCGGGCACGGCCACTGGATGCCGTCGAGCTCGTCGAGGCGCCGGTAGCTCATGCCGGCATGCATCGGCGAGAGCGAACGCACTTCTTCCCACACCGCTTCAGCCACCGCGCGGGGCTCGGTTCCGTAACTCCACTCGTGGCCGAGCCGTGTGCAGATCTGGCGGATGATCCAGATGTCGTCGCGCGCGTCGCCGGGTGGATCGAGGGCTTTGCGGCATCGCTGCACGCGGCGTTCGGAGTTGGTGACCGTGCCTTCGCTCTCGCACCACGATGCCGAACCGGGCAGCACCACGTCGGCCAGCTCAGCGGTTTTAGTTAGGAAGATGTCCTGCACGACGAGGTGGTCGAGGCCTTCGAGCAGGTGGACGGCGCGGGTCTTGTCGGCCTCGCTCTGGGCGGGGTTCTCGCCGATGACGTACACGGCGCGCATGGCGCCGCGCTCCATCGCTTCGAACATCTGGGTGAGGTGCCATCCGTAGTGGTCCTGGATGGTGACCCCCCACGCGGCACCGAACCTGGCCCGCACGTCGGGGTCGAGGATGTCTTGGAACCCGGCGAGCCGATTCGGGATCGCGCCCATGTCGCCGCCGCCCTGAACGTTGTTCTGGCCTCGCAGCGGATTCAGCCCGGAACCGTGGCGGCCGACGTGACCGCACAGCAACGCCAGGTTGATCAGCGCCAGCACGTTGTCGACGCCGTTGTGGTGCTCGGTGATGCCGAGCGTCCAGCACATCTGGGCGCGGTCGGCCCTGGCATAGGCATGGGCGAGCTCGCGGATGGCATCGGAGGGCACGCCGGTGACTGCCGCGCCACGGTCGAGGGTGAACGGTTCGACGGCCGCGCAGTACTCGGCGAATCCCGACGTGGCCCGTTCGATGAAGGCTGCATTGGCCAACCCGGCGTGGATGATCTCGCGGGCGATGGTGTGCGACAAGGCGATGTCGGTGCCGACGTGGTTGCCGAGCCAGACGTCGGCCCATCGTGCCGACGCCGATCGGCGTGGGTCGACCACGAACAGCCGGGCACCGTTGTGGACGGCCTTCAAGACGTGATGAAAGAAGATCGGATGCGCTTCACGAGCGTTGGAGCCCCACAGGACGACGACGTCGGTGTCGTCGATCTCGGCGAAGCTGGAGGTACCTCCACCTGCTCCGAACACTGCGGCCAGACCGACCACCGAGGGAGCGTGTCAAGTGCGGTTGCAGCTGTCGATGTTGTTCGTGCCGATCGCCACCCGGGCGAACTTCTGGGCGACGAAGTTCATCTCGTTGGTCGACTTCGAGCAAGAGAAAACCCCCACAGCGTTCGGACCGTGCGTGTCGCGCGTGCTGGCAAAGCCGGCTGCAGCGCGATCGAGCGCCTCCTGCCAGCTGGCGGGCCGGAGCACGCCATCGTCGCGCACCATCGGCTGGGTGATCCGCGCCAGCGGCTCGTAACGGTGGGCGACTGAGGTGGTCATGATCTCGTTTTACACCTCCGTGCAGGCTTTCCCTCGGGTGTTCTGTGCATTCCGGTGGTGGTCCCGATCTTGGTCCGCATCGTGGACCCGTTCCTCCCAGTGGAACGGATGGAAGATAGCACACGCCCTACTGATCGGCCGAGCGGATGATCTCGGCGAGCCTCTCGAGCCATTCGTCGCAGGCCACGGTGAGCCGGCGCCGATCGCCGGTGGCGAACAGGTCGACGATGAGGCCGGAGAACGTCGCCTTGATCAACGAGGCCTCCAGCGCGGCACGATCTGGCCGCAGCCCTTCGGCGATCAGCCGGTGCTCGACATCGTGGCGCCACACGCCGATCTGATCGGCGCGCACCTCGCCGGCGAGACCGGTGACGCTGGTGTCGAGCGCGGCCGCCTCGTAGTTGAGCCGCACCAGCGCCAGGTTGTCCCTGCTGGCGTTCAACCAACGCCACCAACGCCGATACAGCTCGGGCTGCGACATGTTCGGCTCGCGTTTTAGCCACTTCTGCTGCACGGCGATCTGTTGCTCCATGGCTCGGGCCAGCGCGGCGGTGATCAGCTCCTCCTTCGATCCGAAGTGATGGACGAGGCGATTGATGCTCACATCGAGCGCGGCCGCCATCGGGCGCAGCGTGGCCTGCGCCAAGCCGTGTTCGGCCAGGTAGACCACGATGCGATCGAGCAGCTCCTGGCGTCGCTCGAGATCAGGGGTCCTGGCCATGTAGGCGCACCCTACCGCTCGCACCGCGGTGACAGTCTCGCCAACCAGCTCGAAGACCTCCGCTACCACGTCCAACTCAGCCCCGCCGCTCGAATCCCTGCCCGGGTCGGGGAACCGTGTCACACCCTTTTGCGAGGATGGGGTGATGGCAGGCGAGACGGTTGGATCGGCGGGGTCGGCGGGGTCGGCGGGGCCCGGTGTCTTGCTGCGCGAGGGTGTCGGCGAGTTGGTCGAACTCGACCCGGCCGGGCTTGACGACGTGTTGTTGCACGAGTTGATCATCGGGTTGCAGGCGCAGCGATCACGCTTGGCTGTTGTCGCGGCCGGGTTGCTGGCGCAGTGGGACGGACGCGGCATCTGGGACGGCGACGGTTCGCGCAGCGCCGCGCATCGTCTGGCCCGTGAGACCCGGTCGTCGCTGCGATCATCACGCACCGAGATGTGCCGGGCTCGACGGATCGGGCAGATGAGCGCTACCCGCGAGGCGGTGGCCGCTGGCCGGTTGAGTGTCGATCATCTCGATCTGCTCGCTCACGTCAACACCCCCGCGCGGCGAGCATTGTTCGACCGCGACGAGGCACTGCTCGTCGGCGAGTGTTGCGCACTGTGCTTCACCGACGCAGCCCGGGTTGTCCGCTACTGGGCGATCCACGCCGACGAAGAACTCGCCACCGACACCAGCGAAGCCGCCGGCGACACCGATGCCGATGCTGCCGCCGATCGGCCGGCCGAGGGATCGTCGGCTGCTGGTTTGCCGCCGTTTGTGGGGTCGCGGTTGCATGCCTCACGGACCCTCGATGACACCTTCGTGATCGATGGTGTCTTCGATCCGATCGGTGGCACCATCATCGACAACGAACTGTTACGACTCGCCGACCAGATCCGCCTCACCGACCGGGCCGCCGGCATCGACCGCAGCCCGGCACAACGTCGAGCCGCAGCCCTGATCGAGATGGCCCAGCGCTCCGCAACCACACCCGCCAACGGACGCCGACCGCGACCACTGTTCAGCGTGCTCATCGGTGACCGCACCCTGCAACGACTCTGCGAGCTCGACAACGGCATCGTGATCACCCCCCAAACACTCACCGCCCACCTCACCCAAGCCGACATCGAATCAGTACTGTTCGACGGTCCCTCCACCATCGTCGCCGTCTCATCCCGACGCAACTTCACCGGCGCAGTCCGCCGCGCCATCCAAGTCCGCGACCGACGCTGCCAACACCCATCACAATGCGACATCCCAGCCGACCGCTGCGACATCGACCACATCATCACCTACGCCAACCACGGCCCCACCAGCCAATTCAACGGCCGCCTCCAATGCCCCACCCACAACCGCAACCACCACCTCCACGACCACGACGCCAACCCCCAACCCGAACGCACCCTCACCCGCCTCGACGAACTCCGCGTCCGCCTCCGCTGGCGCTGCCGCAACGACCCCACCAACAACAACGACGACGACGACCCACACGACCGAACCCCGACCAAGTAGGCACCTCGGGGCGATGACCCACGTCGATATGCACGTCGCATTGGGGACACCACCACCGCGCTGCGGCGCGACCCGAGCCGTCGATATGTCCGTGCTCGCGGCCAAGACCGGCTCCTCACGTGAACGCCCCCGCCCCGGCGGGAGTGGTAACTTGTTGCGCCAGCGTCCGCTGATACGAGGAGGTGGCTGTGATCGTCGTGCGGTTCAAATTGCGGTGCTCACCAGACAACGCCGAAGAGGTCAGGGGCCTACTCGCCGCGGTGCAGTCCGCAAGCCAGGTGGTCCCAGGCGTCATCTCGTTCGACATCGGTCGAGACCTTCTCGACCCAAACGCGTTCATCGCGACCGAGGTATTCGAAGACCGCACCGCGCTCGACCGTCAGGAGGCGTTGCCCGAGGTCGACGCCGCGATGGCCGCATTCGACGGCGCGCTCGTCTCGCCTCCTGAGGCGACGATCTATCACGTTGATTCGTCCGAGCCCTACGAGTAGGCGAGCTGAATCAACCGTCCCGCTTGTGGATGCAGAAATGGGCATCGGCAGGAGAGGGCGGTGCATGGAAGCATGGGTCAATGGGCGCCGACGCGACTCGCTCACGCGGCCGGCTCGTCGTCATCACGGGCCTGCCGGGCAGCGGCAAGACCACCTTGGCGACCGCCCTGGCCACCTCGATGTCAGCGTGTCGTATGTGTCCAGACGACTGGATGGTGGCGTCCGGCATCGACCTCTGGGATGAGTCGGTCCGCGCTCGGATCGAGGCCTTCCAGTTGACGTTGTCCCTCGACATGCTTCGCGCCGGGACCAACGTAGTCATCGAGTGGGGCGTGTGGGCCCGAGAAGAGCGCGATGCGTTGCGGGATGCCGCCAGGTCGATCGGAGCATCAGTCGAGCTCCGCTACGTCTCTGCTGATACCGATGAACTGTGGCGGCGCATCGTGCAACGGGATCTCGAGGGGCGTTGGGGGTCACGATCGATCCGCCGTCATGAACTCGACGAGTGGGTGAGGATCTACCAGCCACCGACCGACGACGAGCTTGCGACCTACGACGCGCACTGATGCCGATTCGCCGATCGTGCGACCTCGGGCGCATCTATCGTTCGCCATGCGGGTGATCCACCTCCGGGGTCAACGGCTCGGGGACTGTTCCCGGGTCCGAGAGGGTCGTTCAAGGTGTGCGGGCGAGGGCGAGGAGCTCGAGCATCGGACCATCGAGCTCGGAGCCGTCGCGGTTGAGGTAGAGGAGCACCAGCGTGTCCGTTGACGGGTCGTACCAGAGTCGAGTGGAGCTGCCCGGTACCTCGCCGTTGAGAGCGAGGACCTCGAACTTGGCGCCGGTCGGGCAGCCTTCGAACACGCACGATCCGGCCGTGGGATCGACGCCGGCCACGCCGAGCCCGTAACCGCCGGGTCGAACATCGAGCATCGGCGAGAGGTCGACAGGCCCGAGCCGTCGTTCGCGGAACAGGGCGTCACCCCATCGCATCAGGTCGGCGGCCGACGAGATCCCTGCGGCCGACGGCCCGAGCAACGACAGGAAGCCCACGTTCGAATACGCCGTAGTGCTGACCAGAACACCCTCCTCGAACTCAAACCTTCCCGGGAGCGGCGCCGGCCCACTGGTTGGCGATTCGCCAGCCGGATAGTACGTGGAGGCGAGTTCGAGTGGTGCGGTGATCCGCTCGGTGAACAACCGCGCGAACGGCAGCCCGGACGCGACCTCGGCGACGCGTCCGGCGAGCAGGTAGTTCAGGTTGCTGTAGTAGGTCTGGAATCCGGGTTGGCCGATGGGCTCCACGTCACGGAGCGACTCGACGACGCTGGACAGGGTTCGATTGGTGGTCAGGTCCGACAGCACAGTGTCGAGAAACCGTGAGGTGGGGTCGGTGGCGTTGCCCCACGGCCCGACCCCACTCGTGTGGTCGAGCAGTTGCCGGACGGTGATCGCCTCACCATCGGGCCAGTCGACGTAGTCGCCCAGCGGATCGTCCAGTTCGACCAACCCGTCGCGCTGCAGGCTCAACAGCACCGCGGCGACGAACGACTTGGTGATGCTGGCCACGGGTAGCGCCCCGTCGATCGGCACGGGCGTGGCGCTCGACGCGTCGGTCACGCCGGCCGACACGATGGTGGCATCGGCCCCACCCTTCGACACCGCGACCAATCCACCTTCGGCACCGGACTCGGCCAACCGATCTTCAAGGAACCTGGTCAACGCCTCGACGTTGACCGTGGGAGTCGGAGCCAGTGTCGTGGTAGGGGTCTGTTCCGTGGTCGGGGCCGCGGTCGTCGTCGCCGTGGCGCCAGCCTCGGGCCCGGTACCGATGTTGATCGGAGTCGTGACAACGCTTCCCACGCGTTCCGCGTCGTCATCAACGCACGACGGGGCACCTACCGCCACCGAGACGAGGACCAGCAGCACCCCAACGGAACGCGACATGCTCAACTTTCGCCGCGGATCACGGGCACGGATCAGGTCAGTGTTGCGGTCTCGTTCGCGAGTTCGGAGGTGGGCGGTGGGAAGCCCGGTCTGGAGACGCCACCCGGCGATCGTCACCGACGGTGCGAACCTCGCGACCAGGGCGCTGCCGTCGCGGAACTCGCCATGGGAACCGGATCGGCCGCCGCGGTGTCGGACGGGCATGACACATAGCCGTCCTCGCCCGCACCGGTCGAATCGATCGTTCCGACCGCTCGTCGTCGCATTGCTCGCGCTCGGCATCCTCGTTGGCGACAGCTCGATCGCGTCGGCGGGCGGCTGGGCAGTCGGATCTCTCGACGCCGTCCCCGTCGCAATGGCGGGAGAACGTGCAACGGTGGGCTTCACGATCCTGCAGCACGGGGTGACGCCGGTGGACCTTCTAGGAGACCCGGCGAACGAGGTCGGAATCGAGATCGGGCGGGCCGACGGCTCCGCCGAGTTCTTCCCGGCCGTCGGCGAGGGCACCGTCGGCCGCTACGTCGCCACCGTGGAGTTCCCCGCCGCGGGCACCTACGTGTGGAGCATCCGGATGGGGTGGTTCGGGCCGCAGCCATTGGGCACGCTCGAGGTGGGCGTTGCCAGCGGCCGACCTGACAGCGTCTGGCCGACGGCGCGTCTGGCGACGCTCGCGCTCACGATCGGGCTCGCCGCGCTGGCGATCGCCGACTTCCTCGTCACCCGGCGTCGCGCCAGGCTGGCCATGCCGTGAGCCCGATGGGGCGATGGGCCGCGATGGCAGCGGTCATGCTCGGCGTCGTCACCGTTGCGACCTGGAGTCGGGGCGAGAGCGAGGCGGCGCCGCAGCAGCGTGCGAGCGGTGCCGAGTTGTTCTCTGCCAAAGGTTGCGCGACGTGCCACACGGGCCCCGACACCCAGGCACTGTTCGAAGCGTTCCCCCAGCTCGATGACGCCTCGTCATGGGCTGGTGATCGCAAGCCGGCAATGAGCGCCACCGACTACCTCGCCGAGTCGATGGCGGCGCCCGCCGCCTTCACCTCGCCGGCGTTTGCCGGCGGGATGGGCCCAACCTCCGGCATGCCGCAGCTGCGCCTCACGTCCGAGGAGATCGCGGCGCTCGTCGCCTACCTGCTCGGCACCTGACGGACGCTCCGCCGCTCCACAACCCACCCGTCGACGGTCCCGCCGCGATCCCAAGCCGCTCGTTGCCGACTCGGCGAAATGGCGGCTGAGCCGGCCGTTTCCTCGGTGCCCGAGGTGGGACTCGAACCCACACGCCCTTTCGGACAACGGATTTTGAGTCGGCTCAGGACCGTCCAGCTTGTGCCGGGCAGTGCCATCTAGCAGGCCTTTCGCGAACTATGAGTCCAGCGAGTGCTCTCCCGTACCACCCTGTGCCAACGAATTTCTTGGATGAATTCTTGGATGCCGAGCCGCGTTCGCAGTGTCTCGAGCCTCAGCTGGAACGGCGCGTCGACGCGATCTGGTCGGGCTTCAGGGTGAACCCGTCGCAGTGGCGGGGTCGCACCACCCGAAAGTGACGTCGGTCGAGCGTTGCAACCTCGACAGCCGTGAGACGTTCCGCGATGGCGATCAGACTGGCGTCGGTCACGCCGAGCGGAAGGTCCTCGTAGCGCGCGAGGAGTTCGGCCACCCGGGTCCAGTCGTCCGGCTCGAGGGGCATGATCGTGAGGGTGCCGTCCTGGATCATCTCGACGAGTGCGAGTTCGGCCCGGTTTCCAAGCTCACGGTTCAGCAGATAGCCCGCCTCGGCGATGACCAGCTCGGTGGTGATCAAAGGCCCGCTCGCGGTGGCCAGCAGATCGAGGCAGGCCTGGTAGTTCTTGTCACCCTCGTCGGCTATGGCGACGAGGGGGCCGGTGTCGACGATCAGCACGACCTAGTCGCGACCGAAACCGTCGGCGAGGAGTTCATCGATCCGGGTGCTGATTCCCGGTCCCCCAGTCGAGCCGATCCCGGCCAGTGCAAGACGGCGCCGGACCGGTTGGGCTCCGGCGGAGGACTCGGTGGCCAGCATCGGGCTCGATCCCAACGCTTCCAAAGCGACGTCTTCAGCGTTCTCGCCGCGTGCCGCCGCGACTGCCTCGATCCGACGGGCGAGCTCGTCGGGCAGCTTGATCACCATCGACATGCTGCGAGCATAACCAACGAGCCATCCAGGCGTTGCGACAGGTTCTGATCGAGCAGGAGCTTCACGCCGGCGTGGCGAGGCGATGCTCACGCTTGGCCGCGAACTCCAACGCCGCACGCACGTGATCTTCCGTGATCTCGGGGAAGTCCGCCACGATCTCCTCAGACGACGTCCCACCCGCGAGATACTCGAGCACGTCATAGACCGTGATCCGCGTACCGACGAAACACGGCTTACCGCCACGCACCTCCGGCCGAACCTCGATCAAGCTCAACAGATCCACGGGCCGAAGCTACTCCCCGACAAGAGGTCACCGCCGACGGTCGGCAATGTCAGCCATGGTGATGCGGGCCTGCGCAGCGGCTCGTTGCCGTCTCGCCATGCTCCGCACCCGTTGTGCGACGGCGCTGGCACACGCGGAGGTCGCTCGGGTCAGGGGACTCGGAGGATGCGGGCGGGGTCTTGGAAGGCGGCGAGCGCGCCGCCTGGGAGTGCGGCGAAGACGCCGATGAGGCTGACGAAGCCTGCGGCGGCGAGGGGTTGCGCGAGCTCGATCGCACCGGCGCTGTTGGACAGTGTGACCGTTGCAGCGAGCGCGCCGAGGGTTGCGCCGATGCCGGTGAGGACTGCGCTTTCGATGACGAGTGCCCCGAAGACCATTGAGCGGGTGAAGCCGAGAGCGCGTCGGCGTGCGATCTCTCTTCGCTGTAGGACGGCATTGACAAACGCAACTGCTGCTTCGACGAGTGCGCCGATGGCCATGATCGCGATCGCGGTGCTGCGCACGCCTGATCGGCCAGACGTGGCGACGAGTGTTTCGACTTCGGCTGCGCGGGCGTCGTATTCGACGGTGTAGCGGTTGCTGCCGAACTCGCCGAGGAGGTTTTCGGTGGCGTCGATCACCGAGATGACATCGGCGGGAGCGTGAACGATGAGGACAACGACGAAGAACCCGCTCGCGTTTGATGGTGCGGGCGACAGCAACGATGCGTCGAACAGATCGGTGATCGCGCCGAGGCCGGGGGCGTCGAAGGTCCCGACGATCGGTACGAGTTCGTCGTCGACCTTGGTTTCTGCTGCGGTGGGCACGCTGAGTCGGAGTCGGGTGGCGGCCGACGAAGAGGTGATGGCTTCGCCAGTTCTCGGGGCACGTCCGCCGGTCAGACGGTATGGCGGTTCGCCCTTGAGTGTTGCGGTCACGAAGTAGCCGACCGATACCTGGGTATCTCGGATGCGGGCTGTCGTGGCCGATTGCACGCGCGACAGCCCAACGGCGCGGTCCACGCCTTCGAGCCCAGCGATGTTGGTGACTGCACGGGCGGGGAGCAGATCTGCTGCGGTGGTATCGGTGTTGGCGCGGATCGTGATGCTCCGCACGCTTGGCGAGTTCAGTGTGGTGAGCAGGTCGTTGCTGCGCTGTGTGCTGTCGCCGATCAGATACACGACGCCGCCAGCCGCGACCGCGGCCACCAGGGTGGCTGCGAGCGACAGGATCATCCGCCGGCGGGCATGACCGAGCGCAAGAGCGACAAGCCTGAGGACGGTCACACGCTGACCAGTGCGAGCCGGGTCACGGTGTCGGCGCTCGCGGCGATCCGTTCGTCGTGCGTGACCACGATGCAGGTGTGGCCGGGTTGACGTCCGTACTCGAACAGGGCGCCCAGCACGACGGCTGCGCTGGTGTCGTCGAGGTTGCCGGTTGGCTCGTCGGCCAGCAGGACGGCGGGACCCTTCAGCATCGCCCGCACCAGCGCCACCCGCTGGGCCTGGCCGCCGGACAGGCGTGACGCCTTCCGGTCGCGCAGTTCGCTCACGCCAACTCGTTCGAGCATCGAATCGGCCTCGGTTCGGTGTCGGCGCATGGAACGGCTCAACGGCAGGCCTTCGGCGATGTTCTCGAGCACTGTCATCGATGGTTCGAGTAACGCGTCCTGGAACACGAACCCGATGTGGGCGGCGCGCAGCAACGCCCGTTCCCGGTCACCAGATCGAACAGTGGCCTGACCCGCGACCTCGATCGAGCCCGTCTCCGGGCGAAGCATCAAACCGATCAGATACAGCAACGTCGACTTGCCACAACCAGACGGACCGGTGATCGCATGCACCTCTCCTTCGGCGAACGCCGCGGACACTCCCCTCAACACGAGCGGAGCTCGTCCGTACCTGAACCCGACATCATCGATCGCGACAAGCGCGCTCACCCGGAAACCCCGACCGCATCAGGCAGCACGAGCACATCACCGGCCGACACACCAGTGACGATCGCATCGCCACCCACTTGGAGCACGACCTCGACCGAAACGGTCGAGCCGTCATCTCTGACCACGACCGTGTCAGAACCGGCGCCCGAACGAATCGAACCGACCGGCACGACCACACCCGTCTCGGGACCCTTCAACCGGACGACCGCCGGCCACGTCGACACACCCACCGTCGGCACCGACTCACACCACGGCCCGCACACGCTGTCCCCAGCAAGTACCGACAGATCCACCAGGCGAGCACCACCATCAGACAACGTCTGACGATCCGTCGCCGTCGTCGACACCACCTCACCGGCCACGCTCACATCCACCGACGTCGAGACCGGCACCTGAAACGAACCATCGGCACCGAGCGACAACCTCAGCGTCGGCGCTGCAGCCAACACCTCGAACGCCACGTCACCATCTGCGATCAAGCCGCCGGCAACCAACCCCGCCCCCGGCGTGACCGTGAGCGGCAGAGCCGGCATGAACACGATCTCACCCAACGAGACCTCCGCACGTGCCGGCAACAGCCGATCCGCACGCCATTGCCGATACGCACTCGTGGTGTCAGAACGCCAACGACCATCGACCGATTCGACCCGATAACCAGCTGCGACCAAGAACTCCTGCAACTGGCGAACATCACTGCCCACCACCCCTGGGCCCATCGATCGATACGCCGACACCGAACCCGGCAACGCAACCACCGGCACCTCGTTCACCGAGAACAACACGTCGCCGGCAGCAACGACCATGACCTCGCCCACCGGCACAACGCCCGCCGCCGTCACAGTCCCCGCAAGCCGATTCAACACCCGACCAGCGCGACCCCACTGCGCCTCGACACTCATCGGCCGCTCATCCACCAGCGTTGCCTCAACAGCTACCACCGTCACCGGAGCAGCCACCACCGGCGCCGCAGGAGCCGTTTCCAACGTCCGTTCACCCAACCGAAAGCCCACCACACCCGCAACACCAACCGCGGCAAGCACCACAGCCGCCGTCACCACACGACCAACACGGCGACCACGCCTGGATCTCATACCCACATCATGCGCCACGATCTACCCCGACACGTCGCTTCGAGCCTGCAGCGCCGCCAAAGGTGTTCATCCCACCTCGGCGACACACGCCTGCATGTCAGCATCAGCATTCGGCTGATCGAGCCCACCGAAATCGCTCGCCTTGGACGCTGCATCAACCGCACCCCCCGCAGCCACGAACTCCTCGAGGCTCACCAACGTCCCCACGTCGTAGCCTCGCCCAGCCAGACATGCCCACACCGCAGTCTGAAACTCCCAATTCCCCTTCAGCTCCTCGAACGACAACTTCCGGATCCCCGCTCCCTGCGCGGCCAACGCAAGACAGCCTCGATGACGAGCCTGCACAACAGGATCTCCGTCATACACACGAAACGGAAAGGGCCCGTCATCCCCGACCGGATAAGTGATCGTGTATCGAAAACCGAAGGGCTCCATACACGAATCCGTCAAACGTTGAAGAGCATCATTGATCGATTCACCCGGCAACAGCGAGCCTCCAGAACCTTGCGCCGGCAGAGTCGACTCCATCGGCGATGTCGAGGAAGAACATGCCGAACCAAGTGCCAGCAACAGGCCGAGGCAGCACACACAGCATCCCAATGAGGAGCTTGCGAATCTCCCATTCTCTCGAAAACCTAAGCCCAAACCGCACCAATCCAAAACAGTCTCCACGAACGTCAAGCCGACGACAATTCGTGATTGAGCCAAGAATCTCGTCCTGGCGACCCAAACGGCTTCCTTCAACCATCCCGTGGCGGTTCACTTCAACATGCGCAACGTGCCGACCCGAAGTCTCGCAGTCGCCTATGGGCTCGTTCGAGGGCATTCAATCTCTACCGCTGTCTGCTCATCCCCCGAGAGCTGCTGCAACATCGGCACATATCCGGGCAGCGGATCGCGATTCCCGTTTGAATTGAGATACTCCGCTTCGCTGATTACGTTCCCCGGATCGAGACCCCGACTCCGTAAGCACTCTGCCCACTTCAAAACGTCTTGATAGTCCGCTGCGACCTCGTCAGCAGACAGCGGCGCACTCGGATCGAGTCCAGCCTTTCGGAGCTCGGCTTGACAGTGGTCAAATACCTGTCCAACATTGAGGTCAGCAGTGGGACCGAACTCAAGATTGCCCTCGGAACTGACCCGATGTTGTGCGCCGAGTTCGTCGAGACACTTGATCGTCAATCGATTCGTCGCTTCCTCGAGCGTCTCACCCGGCAATGTCGGGCTGGCAGGTAAGGCGATGGCCTCGGTCNNAACCCGAAGGTTCGACCGAGGCCACTCCACTACTGCAACCCGCAAGAAGGACTCCGGCAACGATGGCCAGTCGCCTCGCACCAACCATTCTTCGCTTCCTCATCAGAATCAAACGCAGCTCGCCGAAATCGATGAAGTAGTCCCGCTGGTGTAGCCCTGCCACGACCCACCGCTGCGATATGTTGGCGAATTCCGTGTCACGGTCGTGGTCTGCTGCACGTTTGTCGTATTGACGATCGTGGCGAACGGCGAGTAGCCAGGCACGTAGTGAAAATGCTGTGTTCCCTTTCCGGTTACGAATGTTTTCAGAGTAGTGGACGGCGAACAAGCCGGTGCTGTCCCGTTGAGCGCGTGTGCCGGCGTGGCAGCGCCCGCGGCAACGACAGCAAAGGCGACGATCGCGCCCCGCAAGACTCGACGACGTGGCTTTGTGAACTTCATGGTTGATTCCAATCAGCGTTGAGCCCGCTTGAGTTCACCGTACAGCACCAACATCCGGTTGTCAACTGACTGCTTTGAGTGGCGGTAGTCGAGGTCGCCATCAACTTCGCTTTGCAATCATCGGATCTCACACTGTTGATCGTCTCGGCTACCTGGCATGGGAAAAGTCGGTCGACGTCTTGGGGCCCGTTTCGTTCGCCCTCACGCCCGGTCGCTCGTCGAATCGACCGGATTGCCGAACGACGTCTCGGCACGGGGGCCCCCGCTGCAGGCTCGCTGGCGGGGCTGAACTGCCGCGAGGGCCCGGGGGCCATGCTCTGCTTACCCAGAGCCTTCACCGACTGCCCGACGAGGCTGATGCGAAGCCCCCCCTTCCGACGTCATTGCCGGAATGGCCAGAGTGTCGTCGACGGAACATCAGAATGTCCATCGCATGGCCCACACGGCAGTCGCCGAGGCTCCCTCGGTGAACCAGACCTACAGGTCGATGCCGAAGTCGTCGTCTCGGCTTGTGGCCGGTGTTCGGAAGTCGGGTTCGAGGCCGGTGGGGGCCCAGAGTTCTTGGGCTCGTTGGTGGGCGGGGAGGTCGATCCAGTCGTTGGTGAGGTAGCGGGCGAACACGTCCGCCGCGCTGTCCTCGCCTTCGATGGCGAGGTAGGCGTGGTTCGACTCCCGCCCCCTCGTCATGGGGACGTAGAGGTTGCGGACGTCGGTGACGGTGTCGATGACGGTGATGGCGTGGTTCACGGTGCGGCCTTGTGCGCCCGTCGCGGTCACGGCGTAGGCCAGTTCGACGTGATCGCACAGGTACGCGGCGGGGAGGGTGACGGTGCCGGTCGCCCCACGCGCGGTGATCGTCCAGCCGTCGTTGATCGCGGTGACGGTCCAGATGTCACGGTTGCGGACCATCTCGTGCCGGTCGGTCTCGATCGTCCGGTCGTTGCGCCGTGTTGCGATCTCGTCACCGACGTGCAGTCGGAGCCCGTTCGGATACTCGTGCCACTCCCCTGCCCCGATCTCGCCGGCACGGATCCGACGCTGTTGTGCGGCCTGGTTGAGCCGGTCGACGGTGTCGTTCGACGGCGCCATCAATAGCGTCGACTCCCCAGCGGTGCGGTGTCGCGACCAGGCGGAAACGGCCGCGCGTTCGATCTGCTCGACCGTCCCGCCATGCAACCGGCCCTCACGGTCGTAGGTGTCCGCGACAGCGGGATCGCCGCGGCGGAGTTGGAGGGAGGCGTTGCGTTCCCAGTCGTTGGTGAATCGGTGGACGCGGTCGAGTTCGATGCCGCCGTGGGTGTCGACGATCATCCCGAACATCCCACCCCGCCCCACCGCAGAGAACTGGAGCGGGTCACCGACCAACGCCACCCGCCACGACCGCTGTTCGGCCAGGCGGATGAGTTCGGCAAGCTTGGGTGTGGCGAGCATCCCGGCCTCGTCGACGATCACCGTCGTTCCGGCAGGGAGATCGAACGTCGGTTTCGGGCGGCCGGTGCGGTGCTCGGCGAGGAGCTTGTCGATCGTGTCCGCCGAAACCCCGGTCTCTGCTGACAGGACACCGGCGGCGATCGCTGACGGGGCGACACCGAACACCACCCGACCCTCTCGGTGGAGTTGCTCGACGGCCGGTCGCATCGCGGTGGTCTTACCCGTGCCCGCCGGACCGACCACGAGCACGACGGGTGCGGTGCCGGCGATCGCCGCTGCCGCTTCACGCTGTGCGCTCGACGACTGGGTCGGGCAGCGATCGAGCGTCGCCCGATTCGACCGGTGCTGGGTGGGGTCGATGCCACGGGCGGCCCAGTCGAGCACGAACGCTTCTTCTTCGAGGATCCACCACTGGGTGATCGCCCGATCCAACGCACTCTCGGTGACCGGCCGGCCATCACTCCCCCGTCGCTCAACACCCGCCGGTACGGGACGGCCGAGTTCCATCCCCTGACCGGCACCGATCCCGTAGCCGAGCAGGTCCGCCACCGCGACCACCTCGTCCGCAGTTGCGGCAAGCGTGGTCGGGAACTGGGCGGCGAGTTCCCGGACGATTTCGGCCGGACGCCACGACGACTGCTGCTCCGCCAACGCGTCGATCGCCGCGTCGATCGAAGCGAGCGGGTCGAGATCGCCGACATCTCGATGCGCATCGAGGGAGCGGCCGATGACCCCGGCGACCAATGCTTCCGGGTCGATCCCGAGATCGCGTACCTGGCCGACCCACCGTTCGTGCAGCACCTCGGCGTTCACGGCGTGGTCCTTCGCCGGCCGCGAATCCACCGCCGCCTCGCGTTCGAGCTGCCAGCGTTCCCGCTGCGTCGGTTCGCGACCCATAGTCTGTTCGAACCGATCCAGTTTCTCCGACAGGCGCGCGTTGACGGCTTTGGTTCGGGTGGAGAACTCCTCGATGACGCGCCGGTGGATGCCGTCGATCTCGGCGATCCCGTTCACGGCCGGACTCCACTCCACACCGAGCCGGCGCGTCAGCTCTGCCCGCTCGGCTGCGTGGAACAGCGCGGACAGGGTCCGCTGGTCACGCTTCAACGTGCGGGCGTCCAGGGCGAGCCAGCGGCCGTCGGGCGACTTCACACGGTTCGCCACCACCAGATGGGTGTGCAACTGCGGATCCAGCGCACGCGACGTGTGCTGCCGGAACCCCGCCGCGACGATCCCCTCCGAATCGACAACGACGACCTCGCCACCCATCCGGAACCGGGTGTGTGCGTGCGCCTCGATCCAGCCCGCGACCGCCGCAACTGCGGCGTCGTGTGCGGCGAGCACCTCGGCACGCACCCAGTCATCGCCGACCGCCCACAACACCGACACCGACTTCGGCGACGATGCCGTCACGTCGAACCCGCGCACCGACTTCTTCGAGAACCCGTTCCCCAGCAGCCGGTCCGGGTCGCGAGGATCCAGCCCGGCCATCAATGCCAGAAACTGCTCGTCGTCCACCGTCCCCGCGAGGCCGAGCATCCCGGCCGCTCGGCCGTGCCAGACACCCCTCGGCTCGTCCGCGTCCAGGTAGTAGTTCGGCAACGCCTCCACGTAGTACGCACCAGCCGCAGCACCCTTCAACGTCGTCACCCGAACCGTCACCGGATCACCGCCGCCGCTGTGCACTCGTCTGTCCCTCTTTGGGCCTGGGTCGAGAAGATCTGAGCGAGCATGGATCTCAGCTCTCAAACGGCAACGTCGGTTGATCGAGCTGCGACGTGTGGTGCCCATGAGCCGGGCCCTGTTCACCACTCAGGTGCTGCCCCGAGGTGGCGCTGGCACTCGATGGCTCATCACCGGCGAGGTCGAGGGCTGCTGGTGCTTCACCGGGATCGGGCGCATCGTCGACCGGACTCGGCTCCGGGCCGGCATCAGCCCGCTGTCCGCCGGCCTCGCCGTCGGCCGGCTCGTCGCGACCTGAGGTCCCCACCGTCGGCGATTCGGCTGCGCGGACCTGTAGGTCCCCTGCGGCTCGCTTCGACCGGCGCCTTCTCGGCCGCTTCGCCGGCGGCCACGAGATCGGCCCGCCGTGCCAGGCCTCGAGGCGGGCTCGTGGGATCCGGTACCNNCACCGGCGCCTTCCGTCTCGACGTACAGACCGACGAGCTCGTAGGTGGTCGACCGTCCGAGCTGCAGCACGTCTGCCGTCTGGTGGACGGTCAGGAAGTCCGGCGCTTGCTCTGACCGACCGAGAACTGGTTCGTCCGCCATCGAACGCCCTCCCTCAGGAGTGCGGCGGGAGCCGCAGCAACAGCCCCGGTGGCCATCGCGACATCACTCAGTACGGATCGAACCTCACCGAATTGCTCATCGCGATGTTCACACCCACTCCGGATACCTCACCGCGATGTTCACACCTCACCGAATTGCTCACCAGATGCCTCACCAGATCGCTCACCTGCCGATGGGGCCACCGCCGTGACCTGGGACGACATCTTCACACCCCCGTGAACGAGGGGATGTGAAGATGATCGGGCGGTTCGATCAGCGTTCCGGCGGGTCGAACAGGCGAGAGACGACGTCGGCGGCCTCGCGATCGCTCGCCTCGAGGAAATGAGCGTAGACGTTGAGCGTCGTCGACGCGTTGGCGTGACCGAGCCGGCCGCTCACGGTTCGCACCGGCACCCCAGCGGCGAGCAACTGCGTCGCGTGAAGGTGTCGAAGATCGTGCAACCGCACTCCGACGATCCCGAGCGTGCGACACAACGACCGGAATCGCCCCGACACCAGGTCGGGATGCAGCGGCACGCCGCCATCAGGGTCGGGACTGAAGACGTAGGCATCGTCACGAACCTTCATAGCGATCGTCGCCGCCCGACGTTCGAGGTCCAGGCGGTACTGACGCAGGATTGCCACCGTCGACTCATCGAGTGCGATCCGTCTCGACGCGTGTGTCTTCGTGTCCTTCTGCACCACGCCGTTCCCCACCTTGGCGATCGAGTGGCGGATCACGAGTGTCCGCTTGTCGAGATCGACATCCGTCCACCGCAACGCACACACCTCGCCGCGGCGAGCGCCGGTCGCGGCCAGCACACGCAGGAGGATCGCGAACTCGGGCTCACGCTCTTCTGCGGCAGCGAGCAGCCGCAGCGCCGTCTCGATGTCGGGCGGCACGATCTCGGAACGTCGCGCTGCAGGCGGCGACGCCTTCACCGCGGGGTTCGCGCTCAACCATCCCCATTTCACCGCCTGGTTCAGGCTGCTCCGGATGACCGCGTGCACCTGACGCACCGACGACGGTGACAGGCCACGCTCCTTTCCGAGACCGGCGTACAAGGCATCGAGCTGGTGAGCCTTGATCTTGCCGATGGGCAGCGATCCCAGCGCCGGCGAGATGATCGTCTTGGCCAGCCGGCGGTACTCGTGTGCCGTGGTCGGCGACAGCCGCTCACCCCTGGACTCGAGCCATCGTTCGACGAGCTCATCGAGCGTCGCGGCCGACGAGGTGATCTTGCCTTCGCTGACACTGGCGACCAGCGCTGACAGCTGACGCTGCGCCTCGCGCTTGGTGCCGCGCACCACGCGACTCAGCTGCTTGTACTTGCCCGACACCGGATCGCGCGGCAGCTGCACGATGAGCTCCCACACCCCCGACTGGCGTTCTCTCAACGACCCCCGCACGATGCGAACGCTAGCCGAATTCTTGGATGATTCTTGGATGGCGCCCCGCCGAGCGTTCCAAGCTCTCCAACTCGATCCGGCCCCATAGCCTCTGAGCTGGTGTTTCTTTGGTGCCCGAGGTGGGACTCGAACCCACACGCCCTTTCGGACAACGGATTTTGAGTCCGTCGCGTCTGCCGTTCCGCCACTCGGGCGAGTGACGGCGACACGATAGCCCGGACCGAACGGTTACCCACGGGTAGTACGCGGCCTTCCCAGCGCGCCGTCTAGGGTTTCCCGCCGGGGAACACCCACACGAGGAGCACCGCCGAGCACCATGCTTGCATTCACCTTTCCAGGTCAGGGTTCGCAACGACCTGGCATGGGTCGACCCTGGGTCGATCACGAGAGCTGGGAGCTCGTCGAGGAGGCATCGCAGGTGGCCGAACGCGACGTCGCCCGCCTCCTGCTCGATGCCGATGCCGACGAGCTCAAGGACACTCGCAACGCTCAGCTCACCACGTTCGTCTCCAGCCTGATCGTGCTCGACGCAGTGGAGCGACTCGGGGTGGAGCCGAGCTTCTGTGCCGGTCACAGCCTCGGCGAGTACACCGCGCTCACCGCTACCGGCGCGCTCGGGTTCGACGAAGGCGTGCGGCTCGTGTGCGAACGCGCCGACGCGATGCACGAGGCCGGCCACGACAACCCTGGAACCATGGCGGCGGTGCTCGGTCTCGACGACGACCTGGTGGAAGTGGCCTGCCGCCGCGCCGACAGCGACGTGTGGGTCGCCAACTTCAACGCGCCCGGCCAAGTCGTGATAGCCGGCTCACCGGAGGGTGTTGCGCGGGCCTCGGCAGAGGCCCGCGAGCTCGGCGCGAAGAAGGTCATGGCCCTGCCGGTCGCCGGTGCGTTCCACACGCCGTACATGGCTCCGGCCCGTGATCGCCTGCGCAAGGCGATCGCCGAGGCCAACCCCCGCGACACCGAGGTGCCGGTCGTTTCGAACGTCGATGCGCTCGCCCACGACACCGGCGACGACTGGTCGAGCCTGCTTTCGGCACAGCTGAGCAGCCCGGTGCGATGGAAGCACTGCCTGCTCACGCTGTCTTCGCTCGGTGTGACCGACTTCGTCGAGCTCGGCCCCGGCGCCGTGCTCACCGGCATGGCCAAGCGCACCGTCGACGCAGTGCGCACAACTTCTATCTCCACGCCCGAAGATCTCGACAAGCTCCTCGATTGGGTGCGTGCTGCGGCCCCAGCCACCGCGCCACTGCATGAAGGCGAGCACCTGTTCGCCGTCGAGCGGCTGGTGGTCAGCCCAGCGGCCGGCGTGTTCGAACCCTGTGGCGTCGCCGATCAGTCACCGATCGAGGTTGGCACCGTGATCGGGCACATCGGCGACACCGAAGTGCGTTCACCGTTCGACGGCGTGCTGCAGAGCTACATCGCCGTCGCCGGCGAACGGGTCACGCTTCGCCAACCCATCGCCTGGTTGAGGACGGTCTGACATGCCCAAGGTTCCTGCCGGAGTGCGCGGCGGCATCATCACCGGTTGGGGAACCGCGCTGCCGCCGAAGGTGCTCACCAACCACGACCTCGAGCAGATGTTCGACACGTCGCACGAATGGATCGTCGAACGAACCGGAATCCACGAACGCCACGTCGGAGGCACCACGACCGATCTCTCCGTCGAGAGCGGCCGCAAGGCGTTGGAGATGAGCGGCGTCGATCCCGCCACGATCGACGCCCTGGTGCTCGCCACAACTACTCCCGATCGAGCCGTTCCGGCGAGCTCGCCCGGCGTGGCCAACGAGCTCGGACTCAGGTGCGGCGCGTTCGACATCAACGCCGCCTGTTCGGGGTTCATGTACGGGCTGGTGATGGCACACGGTCTGATCGCGATGGGGGCGGGCAACATCTTGTGCATCGGCACCGACACCCTGGCACGGATCACCGATTGGACCGACCGCAACACGGCGATCCTGTTCGCCGACGGGTCAGGCGCCGTCGTGATCGAAGCCCGCGATGGCGCAGGCCAACTGATCGGTTGGGACCTCGACGCCGATGGCAGCGCCGAGCGCTTCCTCTACTCCGAGATCGGTGGCTTCATCCAGATGGAAGGCAAGGAGGTCTTCCGGCGAGCGGTTCGGATCATGGTCGATTCGGCCACCAAGTCGATGGCCCACGCCGGCGTCAACGCCTCCGAGATCGCACTCGTCGTACCGCATCAGGCCAACATCCGCATCATCCAGGCCGCGTGCGAACGACTCGGCATCGCCGAGGAGAAGCGGGCCACGGTGCTGCACAACACCGGCAACACGTCGTCGGCGTCTGTGCCGCTGGCGTTGTGCGACGCACTCGACGCCGGACGGGTGCAGCCCGGCGATCTCGTCCTTCTCGTCGGCTTCGGTGCCGGCATGACCGCCGCCAGCGCCGTGCTGCGGTGGGGTGGTGCATGAGTCGAGTAGTGCTCATCACCGGAGGCGCACGCGGCATCGGGCTCGCTTGCGCCCACCGGTTCGCAGCACTCGGTGATCGGGTTGCGGTCACCTACAACTCGTCGCCGCCGCCCGACGGGCTGTTCGGCGTGGCGTGCGACGTCACCTCGGGCGACAGCGTCGACGCCGCCTTCGTTGCGGTCGAATCGCACTTCGGCCCCGTCGAGGTGCTGGTGTCGAACGCCGGAATCACCCACGACGGCTTGCTGCTGCGGATGAGCGAGGCGAGCTTCACCTCCGTCATCGACACCAACCTCACCGCCGCCTACCGGGTCAGCAAGCGAGCGGCGCAAGGCATGCTTCGCGCCCGGGCCGGCCGGATCATCCTCATGTCGTCGGTCGTGGCTCTGCTCGGCTCGGCCGGCCAGGCCAACTACGCGGCATCGAAAGCCGGGCTGGTCGGGCTGGCCCGCTCGCTCGCACGCGAGCTCGGTTCGCGCAACATCACCGTCAACGTGGTGGCCCCCGGTCCCGTCGAAACCGACATGACCGCTGCCCTCGGCGACAAGCGCCTCGCCGAACTGACCGCAGCCGTGCCCCTCGGACGCATGGCATCGCCCGAAGAGATCGCCGGCGTCGTGGCCTTCCTCGCCTCGACCGACGCCGCCTACATCACGGGAGCCGTTGTTCCTGTCGATGGCGGACTCGGCATGGGCCACTAGATTCAACACACCACACATCAAGGAGAACCCGTGGATCAGGAAATGTTCGCTCGCTTCAAGAAGTGCGCAGTCGACGTGCTGTCGGTCGACGAGTCCAAGGTCGTACCCGACGCCAAGTTCGGCGACGACCTCGATGCCGACAGCCTCGACCTCGTCGAGCTCGTCATGGCACTGGAGGAGGAGTTCGGCGTCGAGGTGCCCGAGGAGGAGCTCGAGGGCGTCGAGACCGTCGGCCAAGCGTACGACTTGGTCATCGGCAAGCTCTGATGGACGGCCGCGGCCGCCGCGTCGCCATCACCGGATACGGCGTCGTCGCACCCTGCGGCATCGGCAAGTCGGCGTACTGGCAGGGCCTGTTGGGCCCAGGCATAACCGACCGCAAGATCACGACCATCGAAGGATGGGACCCGCTCCCCTGGTTCGCCAGCCCGAAAGATGCCCGGCGCGCCGACCGGGTCGAACAGTTCGCGCTGGCCGCCGCGGCCGAGGCGTTCGATCATGCCGGTCGGCCGGCAGTGCCCGACGAACGCATCGCCACGATATTCGCCTCCGGCATCGGGGGCCTCCACACCCTCGAGGAGCAGGTGCAGATCCGACTCGAGAAGGGCGAACGCCGCGTCTCGCCGTTCCTCATCCCGATGCTGATGGCCAACGCTTCCGGCGCGGCGATCTCGATGCGGTACGGCCTCAAGGGCCCCAACGAGACGATCGTCACCGCTTGCGCGGCCTCGAGTCACGCCATCGGCTACGCGGCCCGGCTCATCTCGTGGGGGATGTGCGACGCAGCGGTCACCGGTGGGTCCGAGGCCTGCATCACACCAACCGCGATCGCCGGCTTCGCCAACATGACGGCGCTGTCCTCCACGGGAGTCAGCAAACCGTTCGACGCCGGCCGCGATGGTTTCGTGATGGGTGAGGGCGCCGCCGTGCTCGTGCTCGAGGAGTACGAGTCAGCCATCGGGCGAGGTGCGACGATCGTCGGCGAGATTCTCGGCGCGGCCAGCAACGCCGACGCCCATCACATCACCGCGCCGGCGCCGGGAGGTGTCGGCGCAGTGCGCTGCATGAGGTCGGCACTGGCCGACGCCGGGCTCGGCGCCGACGACATCCGCCAGATCAACGCCCACGGCACCTCCACGCCGCTCAACGACGTTGCCGAGGCCGAGGCCGTCTCGATCGTGTTCGCCGATTCGATGCCGCCGATGACATCCACCAAGGGTGTCACCGGGCACGCGCTCGGCGCCGCCGGAGCGCTCGAAGCCGCCGCTGCGCTGCTGTCGATCGAGCATCGGCTGATCCCGCCCACCGCCAACACCACCGATGTACCCAGCGAGTTCCCGATCGACCTCGTCACCGTGGTAGCACGCTCGTGGGAGCCTGGCCCGGTGATGTCGAACAACTTCGGCTTCGGTGGGCACAACGGCACGGTCATCATCGGCCCACCGCGCTGACGGCGGTTCGGCGCATACGTCGCGATCCTCAGGTCAGTGCTCGACGATCACGAACAACAGCTCGCACTCGCACGCCACCGCACCGTCCAGCAGCGCCCGCCCGACTCCCTTGCCGGCTCGACTCGACATCCGTCCGAGCTCGACCGCGAGCTCCAAGGTGTCGCCTGGGCCGACCTGACGGCGAAACCTCGCCGCATCGAGGCCGCCGAACAACGGCAGCTTGCCGGCGAAGCGCTCGTCGCTGAGCACCGCGATCGCGCCGACCTGGGCGATGGCCTCGCACATCAGCACACCCGGCAGCGTGGGGCGGCCGGGGAAGTGGCCGGCGAAGAACCACTCGTCACCGCTCAGCGCCCATCGGCCGCGAGCCGACTGCCCGGGCGTCAGTTCGAGCACCTCGTCGACGAACAGGAACGGAGGGCGATGGGCGATCAGGTCGGTCGGCCGAGGTAGTGGAAGCATCAAACCCTTCTCTCACTCTGGGTGGTCGAACCGACGCTGTGGCCGTTTCGAAGTGTCAAGGAGAACCTCGGAACCGGACTACCCTCGGTGAACATTCGGCCACCATAATCCCCTTGCCGTCACCCATCGTGGGGTTCGGCGGGAGAAGTGCGACAGAAATTCGGGATTTCCCCTTGCGCCGGGTGCCACGGAGCGTGCTACGGTGACGCTCAGCGTTCGTTCGTGACGGTTTCCCGAACATTCCTTGACGTGGTCTCCACGTCTCGGAGAGGAAGGGTCGCCCAAGCGGCCGAGCGCCACGCCGACACACGAGGGAGATGCAATGCGCACCAAGCCAACCGGCCGGCCCTGCTGAATCACTGCGTCGCATCGCGACGTAGTGGATGTCTGAAGAAGTCTCCACGGGTCCGCGCGTGAGCGTGATAGTGGTGCGGAACGCTTCTCAGTTTGTCATCGAGCCACCACTCCGATTCGAAGTGGAGCGCCATGACCTCAGCAAGTCTTGAAACCAACACGACCCGGACCTCCTCAGGGGGATCCGGGTCGTGTGCTTTCCACACCACCATCGGTACGTTGCACGATTCGCACTCGGCGATCCAACACAGCTCGTCGTCGTAGAAGCGCTCCGTGATCGGGGCCGCTTCGCAGAGCTCGCACGGTTCGTCCACGTGGTCAGCGATCGATCGCCGAGCGCACCTCGGCCACGTACTCGCCCACGGCGTCGGCACCGCCCTCGAGGAACCGGCGCATCACCGAGGCGCCCTGCACNNGCCGCGAGCGTGGTGCGCTCGCCCGTCACACCGAGCAGCCCGACCGAGTAGACGAACCCCCTGGCGCGGGCACAGATCCGTGGTAACCGAGCGTCGGGCGCCGTGGGCGCGGCGAGCATCACCGTCTCGATCGAGGAGGCATCGGCTGCCTCACACCACGGCCCGGCCTCGTCGAGCGGAAGGTCGGGCACGATCGCCGCGACGATTCCGGAGGCAGCCAGCGACTCGGCGAAACGATGGTGTCCGGCGTGGTGCACAGTGTTGTAGTACGTCATCACAGCCAGCGGGATACCGACGTCGAGCCCGCGTGCTTCGTCGAGGATCGACACCGGGGTCGCCCCGCAATCGAGCGCCCGCTGCGAAGCCTGCTGGATGACGGGACCGTCCATCACCGGATCGCTGAACGGAATCCCGATCTCGATCGCATCGGCGCCAGCTGCCGCCGCGGCACGGACCGCGTGCTCCCAGCCGGGAAGGCCGCCGGTGATGTAGGGCACGAGCAGCTTCCGACCGGCGGAGCGCTTGATGCGCAAGGCGCGCTCGAGCGCGCCCGGCTCGCCTGGGCGCCCACTCACCCGAGGATGTCCATCATCTGTGCCACATCTTTGTCGCCGCGCCCCGAGAGGTTCATCAACACCGTCTGGCCACGCAGTGCAGGCGCCTCGCGAACGATCCACGCCAACGCATGCGC
>CXWL01002021.1_pt1 | contig 31799 bp, 39 predicted proteins | sample 590931 | NCBI WGS metagenome assembly CXWL01 (sample SAMEA3498368, study PRJEB10139) | groundwater metagenome | biome: water well; material: biofilm material | place: Germany | collected 2015-04-27
GAGGTTGAACGTGCAGCTTAAACCCGGTGGGTTTCTGTCTTGACTATGGGGTCCACTTTAGTGGTCCATCATAGGGCATTTCCAAAAATTATCTGAGTCGCCTAACGCGCTACTATCTGGTTCCGCAGAAGGCCGCGTTACCGCGAGCTGGGTGAGGCTACACGAATCTGAGAAACATCACAATAGAATCATTGGAGGGGGTAGAACTCGTGCAGCATCGCATTAGTTCATTCCCCCTTTTGATGGTTGTTGCCGCAATTGAGCCACAGCGAGCGGACAACCAATTGCCTTAAACAATCTCCTTCCTAAACCGCTGATCGGCTTCTTGATGCTTCCCCTTTCAATGGACTGTTTGTTTTAGTCGCGCTGTCTTTCATATTAAGTAAGTCTTCTAATTCGGCGTAAAGTAAGGCGAAGTTGAGATTGTGCTAAAACACGGGTTCAAATCCCGTTGGGACCACCAGTTTTATCCAACCCTTAGCCGCACCACCCCCGTATCTTTTGCGCCAGCATGGCTCCAGCGCGATACGGTGCAGCCAAGCCGTACCCCAGGGCCTTGACGCCGTTCTGTAGATGAATCGGGGCGAGGTGGGCATACTGCACCTGGTCATGCGGATGTCCCGGTGCTCTGCCAAGGCCGCCACTTCGTGAAGCGGACGGCCCCCGCTTGGATTAATCGGCTGGCAAACGTGTGTCGGAGAATGTGCAGGCTCGCCGACGGCCAGCCCCGCCGCTCGCGAGGCGCGAAGAACCGCCATCCCGACGCAGGCCACCAGCCCTAGCGGATTTGGGCGCAATGCGCCGGACGAGTGCAACATTCGGATGAGGTTTCTTGCCCTTGCCTATGCGGGCCTACCAAGACGTGACCAACATGTAGTTTGAGCAAGCGTGTTCCGGATCTCGCAGAGTGGGTCGCGACCCTGCTCCGATTCCTGATACATGTGAATGCTGATCGAGTTGGTCAGATTGTCGGTGGTAGCGGCAATCAACCAATCATCAAAGAGAGTGGGCTTGTAGATGACCGTCGAATTGGAACCGACAATCAGGCGCATGCTGGTGACGATCACAGCAGTAGCTGCCGTCACGAAAGTTTCGAATGGGCTGCGTCAGCCTCATGGTCGTGTATGCCTAAAAATTGTTAGTCCCCTTATTACCACCCGCCATCGCGTCAGTCGCCGCCCCTTGCCCTGAGCCGCGCTCGCAGAATTTCGACTTCATCCAGTAATTGCAGCGCCAGCGCCACTCCGGCGAGATTGATGTCCAGATCATGGTGCAGGCGCAACGCCATCCTGGCGCGGCGCATGTGGGGGCCGGTAAAGCGCCAGCGGTGAGGCGCATCGCCAACGGGTGCCAGCACACCTTCTTCGACCAGCTCGACAATGCGTTCGGCATGCACCGCGCAGGCGCGGCTGACTTCTGCCAGTGTGAGTGTGCTCTGCTCGTCGAGAATGATGCCGGACAGGTGTGATCGTATGATGTCGTTATCCATGCTCACACTCCCAGGTTGGTACGTGGATTGAACGATATGAACTGCTCGCCCATGTTGCGGTAGAACATCTTGGCTGCCTCACTGTCAGCCGGCGGCAGGGCGATTTGCAGCACGACATATAAATCACCCAACGTGCGTGCCGGAATGCCGCGGCCTTTCAGTCTCAGCTTGCTCCCGGCAACGGAACCTGCAGGTATTTTGAGATCGACGACCCCGCTCGGGGTGGGCACTTTCGTCGCGGCCCCCAGGGCAGCTTCCCAGGGTGCGACCGGCAGGTCGAGATACACATCGCGCTCTTCAACACGATAGTAGGGATGCCGGCGAAACTCGACTTCCAGGTACAGGTCCCCCGGCTTACCTTGCCCCACCCCAGGCGCACCCTGCCCCACTAGACGGATATGCTGGCCGGCCAGAATGCCACGCGGTATAGCAACGTTGAGCTTGTGCTCGCGCGTGGACACGCGCCCCTGGGCATCAACTTCTGGGACTCGCAGAGAAATCGTGCGGGTGGCACCAGTAAAGGCATCTTCCAGGTCGATGAGTACCTTGGCGTGATGATCCTCGCCCTGGGTGTGGAACGAGGCGCGGCGGCCAGGCTCGGAACGAACCCCGCGCCCAAACAGCGATGCGAAAAAATCGCTGTAATCCGCTGCGTCGCCGCCGGTGTAGCCGCCACCGGAAAACTCGAAACCGGTATTCCAGTCTGGCGGCGGATGGAAATCCTGCCCCGACTTCCAGTTTGCACCCAGCTGATCGTACGACGCGCGTTTTTCTGGGTCTTTGAGCACTTCGTACGCTTCGCCGACTTCTTTGAAGCGCGCCTCGGCATCGGCTTCCTTGCTCACATCGGGATGATATTTGCGCACCAGTTGACGATAGGCGCGCTTGATGTCCTCCTGGGTTGCCTCACGCGCGATCCCCATGATCTTGTAATAGTCTTTGAATTCCATTGTTCCGTCTTTCAGTCGGTACATTGCATTGCAGCAGGGGCTGCGTGTCTGATGCCTCTCATGTAATGCCAGATCGATTCGGGGGTGCGAATCCTACTATCACGTCTTTGTTACGGGATAGCCTATGGGTCGATCCTCCTGATTGACGGTGTACTCGGCCGGTTTATGTGCTGGCCGACAGGCTTGGGCCACAGGATCACCTTGTACCATAACGTATTCCACGGATATAGGTTCAATTCTACCATTCAAAAGCCTGTCCTAGCGCCGATTGATCAACTTCGGTGTGTTGACGGTGCATGGCGATGATCTCACGGTATCTTTTTCGCCATGAATCAGGGATGTGCGCGGCGCATCCGTCCAGTGCCGTCAGACGAACAACTCGTCCCGATCGGCATGGGCGGAAAAATTGTTCATGGTGAGGAGAAGTTCGGGTAGGGCTAATTTGCGCCCGATACGTCGCCGGTGGCACTTCGGCCAGAGGGTCTTGGGTCGGCAGCATCGCGAGTGCACGTGCCCATAGCTAGTAATTCTTCCGGTGGTACAGTGGCACGCACGGCTACTCAGGCCGCGGCTTCATGAGGTTGGAGGCTGTGCACTGGGGAAGCGCGCAAGCACTCTTTCAGTAACGCGCCGACCATCGAATGTCGGGTTCTTGGACAACCCAACGTGTTAGAAGGGAGGAGCCCTTCAATCACCCAGGCGGCCGACCTCCGTTTGAATTACATCCCCCAAACAGGGGGCTACATCAATCACCGAAACCCAGATCCTTCGAAAGTACTCTAGGCAACCCGCTGTCTTAATCGCAGTGACATGCCCTGGTTTCCGCCTCGCCATTAATGATCGGTGCGCCCGTGCTCACCGGGCGCAACGTTGGGGCAAGCTGCTCCTCCGATTAGCTGGTCCTCTTCATGTGGGCCCTCCTGAGTGAAGGCTGAAACCTAGCGGATTTTTCCAGCTTTCGCTGGTCCAGTTTTTCGGGAGGAGGCTACTGGAGGAGAAACTCGCTGAAATAGATGCCTTGAATGCCTCCGCCGGGTATTTCTCGTTCATCATGGCCAAAAGTTCCTCCCTCAAGGTGGCCTTCCCGAGCGGTGTATTCAGCCCTGAGCGCTCTGTGTTCGCGAGCAGCAAGACGATTTCACCTCGAAGTTGGGCGAGGTGCCCAGCCAGTTCGCGCGCTCGCTTTGGTTGTGACGTTTGGATCTTTACCGTCAGCTCGAGGTGCCCACCTCCGATGGTACTGGTGACGGGGGGGAAGGTCGACGAACGTATTCGATGCGTCCAATCGCGACGGGGTGGAAATCACCTGTCCTGGTTTGAGCTGCATGTGAGAGGGTTCGGGTTGTTGAATGGTTAACGGTTGGGACTGGGCTATGAACCAAACCCCTATCAGGAGTAGGCAGCCCCCACTACACAGGATGGTGAGGCGAGTGCGGATGTCTGTCAGTGTAATTCCTGAGAAGGGGATCATGAGGCCTCAAGGGGATGATCTTGTCTCCAGGCGTGTGTTCCCATCGGTTCCGCTTCATGTAAGCATGAGACATGCCGGTGGTTTCGTATGCGGGATAAGGTGGGTTCCGTTCTATCAGTGATGGTTAGGGGCCGCGGATAGTGTGTGTCGATGTCGTGATCTGTCGCTGGGGACAGAATTCGTCTTCGCGTGGGTCCCTGGCTCGACTTCCAGGCCTAGTCGTTGAGAACGATTTCTCGATTCTACAGTGGTGCCTCATTATACCGTTGTGTGAGAATACAGTTCGTTGACGCCTGCTTTCGGGGTTGTGTATAAGCGAGCAGGTTCCATTTCACCTATTTGGTGTAAAGAGGTGTGATCATGCAGGGGCGTAAGTTTCACGATGGCGCCACGGACGGATTGCAAGCGCTCGAATCGCTTGATCCTGAAAAGGTGCGGAGTTTCAGCGATCTGCTGGTGGCTATGCAGAAAACCGCGTTTGGTGGACGACGGCTGGGCGAGGCTTTCGAGGTCTTGACGTCCATGGTGCAAGACCCGGACTGTTTCGTGGTGATGACGCTGTCCGGGGCGATGACAATTGCGAAGATGGGTAAGATTATCAGTCTGATGATCGACCGCGGGATGGTGCAGGCGGTCGTCTCGACGGGCGCACTGATCGCGCACGGTCTCAGCGAATCGGTGGGGAAAACCCACTATGCGCACGATCCGGGGGTGAGCGATGAGGATCTTTACGAGAAGGGCTACAATCGCGTCTATGACACCCTGGAGATGGAATCGAATCTGAACTATGTCGAGCAGGTGGTGTCTCGAACGTTAAAACGGGTTCCTGATGGCCAAATGCTTTCATCGGAACTTTTGACGCGTGAATTGGGGAAGACGCTCAGTCAGGAGGAAGGGATTGGCATTCTGAAGAGCGCCTATGAACAGAACGTGCCCGTGTATATCCCTGCCTACACAGATTCCGAGGTGGGGTTGGATGTGGCGACGTGGGCGATGGCCAAGCAGGTGGAGCAAGCTCGCCGTGATGTGAAGTCTGGCGAAGGAGATCTGGCGATCCTGCGGCTGCTTCATCAGACGATCCCGTCGTTCAATCCCTATCTTGACCTCAATAGTTATGCCAAGCGGATCTTGAGTGCGAAGCGGATCGGCATTTTTACGGTTGGGGGCGGCGTGCCGCGGAATTGGGCGCAGCAGGTGGGACCCTATGTCGAGATCAGTAACCTGCGCCTTGGACTTGAGGTGGCGGCCCCACGGTTCCACTATGGCGTTCGGATCTGCCCCGAGCCGGATTACTGGGGTGGGTTGAGCGGCTGTACCTATCAAGAAGGTATTTCCTGGGGTAAATTTGTGCCCCGTGAAGAGGGCGGTCGCTTTGCCGAAGTCCTCAGCGACGCGACGGTGGTCTGGCCGTTGTTGATGATGGGGCTCCTCGAACGGATGCCCTCGAAGCCGGCACAGGCATGATGCCTGGAAGGGAGCAAGTGGGGACCTGTCGTGTAAGTGCTCAGTCGCGATTTTATCTGGTCAGTGTCTTATTCTGCGCCGCGATGGTGCTCGGGGGTGAATGGGCGTGGGCGATTGATTTCACGGGCGGGGAAAAGGTGCGGGTGCGGGGCAACGCCAATGCGCCGCTCACGTTGGTGGAGTTCTCCGACTTCACCTGCGGGTACTGCATGAAATTTTTCAAAGAGACCCTCCCACGCATTCAGGCCAAGTATATTGATACGGGAAAAATTCGCTACATTTACCGTGATTTTCCGCGTGGGACCGAAGGCGCTGGCATGATCGGAGCCCTGGCCTCACGGTGTGCAGGAGACCAGGGACGCTATTGGCCGATGCACGATCGGCTTTTTTCCTCAGGTGGCCGGTTCGATAGCGGGGACGTATTGTCCTATGCCAAAAGCGTCGGGTTGGAGCAAGCGGTCTTCGCGAATTGTTTGCGCGATGGTAAGTATCGTTCCGCGATTCTCCGTGAAAAAGACGAAGCCCAATCCATGGGATTCCGTGGGACACCGGGCTTCGTGCTCTTGCGCACCAGCGACTCTACAGGTACGGGCAGTGAGCCTCCGGTCATGATTCCCGGTGCGTTTCCCTTCGATGTGTTTGAGGAACAAATTGATCAGATGTTGCTTGCCCTCGAGCCGAAGCGAAAAGGTTGAAATCCCGCGGCGAGGGGCCTATTCTAGCGGTTGAGTCGGTTCTGTCACCCTATCGAGAAGGACATCATGGCGCAAGTACAAACCTTTTGGGCCGTCGATTATCAGGCTGGCGATCCGGAGCTGTGGGTCTGCCTTTCGTGTCTGAATGAAGTGTTTCGGTGTAAAGTTCCGATGCCGGATTGTCCCAGTTGTCACGGGGTCTCAACCTATGACGCATTTACGCTTGAGGCCATTCGCGACTGGGGAACGGAGGAGTTGATTCGTAAGGCAGAAGCGGCTCAATCCGAACCGGTGCCTACTCCTAGCCCTGTCTCTGCACCCGAAGCCAGTTCTGTTGCCAGCGACTAGCTGGCTCCACTGACGGGAGACGTCACGTGCCGCTCGAGAGTCGTCCGTTTTTGGTCGGGAAGGATTGGCGCACGTCCACGGTTACGACGTCGGTTCGTAACCCTTTCACTCAAGCAATCATTGCGCAAGTGTGTCTAGCGGGGCCGAGGGAGGCTGAGGAGGCCACGGTTCAGGCTGTGGTGGCCTTTGAGACCATGCGCTCCATGCCGTCGCATGCGCGGGCGCGTGCACTACAGGCCATTGCCGATGGGGTGAAGGCTCGGCAGGAGGAGTTTGCCCAGACCATTGTCGCAGAGGGCGGGAAGCCGATCCTTGATGCCCGGCGAGAGGTTGGGCGGGCTATTCAGACACTGATCCTCGCTGCAGAGGAAGCCAAACGGATGCCCGGCGAAGTGGTGCCGCTGGATCTGACCCCAGGGATGGATTCGTATCTCGGGATGACCCAGCGATTTCCGATCGGGCCCGTGCTCGGGATCACGCCGTTTAACTTTCCCATCAACTTGGTGATGCACAAAGTGGCCCCCTGCTTTGCAGTCGGGAATCCCATTGTGATCAAGCCTGCCCCTCAAACCCCTCTCACAGCGTTGAAGTTGGGAGAGGTCGTGCTGGAGGCTGGCTTGCCGGCTGGAGCCTTTAGCGTCTTGCCGTGTGAGAATGCTGTGGCTGAAAGGCTGGTTGTCGATCCGCGCTACCAGATGTTGAGCTTTACCGGAAGCGCTCCTGTGGGATGGATGCTCAAGGCTAAGTGTGGCAAAAAACGTGTGGCTCTGGAATTAGGCGGGAATGCGGCCGTGATTGTGGAGCCGGATGCCGACCTCGACTATGCGGCCACGCGGTGCATGGTTGGTGGATTTGGGTATGCCGGGCAGACGTGTATTTCCGTCCAGCGGATCTTTGTGCACGAACGCATTCGCGATGCATTCACGGCGCTCCTCCTTGAGAAGGTGAAGACCTTGAAGTCTGGTGACCCGGCTCACGAAGAGACCGTCGTGGGGCCACTGATCGATCAGGGCGCGGCTCAACGTGTGGAGGCCTGGGTGGCCGAGGCTGTTGCGCAGGGAGGACGCTTGTTGATCGGTGGAGGTCGGCGTGGCGCTGTGGTGGAGCCTACGGTGTTAACCGATGTGCGTCCGACCATGAAGGTCTCCTGCCAGGAAGTGTTTGGCCCAGTCGTTGCCGTCACCTCGTACCAACGTTTTGAGGAGGCGCTCGCGGCGGTGAATGATTCAGCGTATGGGTTGCAAGCCGGAATCTTCACTCGAGATATCAACCGGATCTTCCAGGCCTATCGGGAGCTGCAGGTCGGCGCGGTCCTGGCCAACGAGATTCCCACCTTCCGTGCCGACCATATGCCCTATGGCGGGGTGAAGGATTCCGGGTTGGGTCGGGAGGGTGTCCGCTATGCGATGCAGGAGATGACCGAGCCCAAGCTGCTGGTGTTGAATCTCCGCTGATGCGAGTCCCGCACCTTTCGCGAAAATATATGATGCTGCATATTGCGGATTGGCTGTCAACTTGATACAACACCCCCCGATGATCCCTACTCTAGGCCCTTGGGCGTATTGGCTTGGGTTGGTTGAAAGTTAGTGGAGCGTTCAGTGTGAGATGAGCATTGCAGAGCCTTCTTCCGGCCGCTCCCAGCAGCGGCCTTGAATCGAAGGGGCTTTGTTGATGATACCTGGAGCAGGCTGGGGAGCGAGCAGCGGAAAGAAGGAGACGGTTTATGGTCCCAACGCATATGTTTCTGACGCGGGGTGTGGGGGTTCACAAGGAAAAGCTCGCTTCCTTTGAGCAGGCCTTGCGATCCGCAGGGATTGCCTATTGTAACCTTGTGATTGTGTCGTCGATCCTTCCCCCAGACTGTAAGATTATCCCGCGCAGTAAAGGCGAAAAGCTCTTGAATCCAGGCGAGATCACGTTCTGTGTCATGGCCCGTTCGGAAACGAACGAGCGGAATCGATTGATCTCCTCCTCGATTGGCTTGGCGATTCCTACGGACCGAAAAACCTACGGATATCTGTCGGAACATCATGCCTACGGGGAAACTGACGAAGAGGCTGGTGAGTACACCGAGGATCTGGCGGCGCAGATGCTTGCCACCACGTTGGGCATCGAGTTTGATCCAAATATTGCGTGGAAAGAACGTGAGCAGGTGTTCAAAATGGGCGGCCAGATCGTCCGCACCATGAACATTACCCAGTCTGCGGTTGGGAAACCGAATAAATGGACGACCGTGGTCGCCTGTGCGGTGTTTGTCCCGTCAGAGAATATTCCGAAAAGCGGGAAACTGTAAGGCGTCGATCGATCCTCGATGCGAATTCGATGCGGGCCATCGTGTAGGTGGCCCGCGTTTTTTTTCTGAGACCCATTATGACATTGCCTGCAGGGTGGCTGAGCGTTCAGGATAATTTTCTTGGTTTGGATGAGCCGTGGTGCCATCCGGAGCAGGCTGGCGTCCGAGTGTTAGTCGCGCCCTACGAACACACCTCCAGCTATATTCTTGGTTCGGATCGCGGTCCTTCGGTCATTATCGAAGCCTCCCAACAAGTCGAACTCTACGATGAAATTCTCGAGTGTGAGCCCTATCGGGAATGGGGCGGGGTCGCGACCGCGGAGCCTCTCGACCTGAAGGGAAAGGTTGACGGGGCTGCCGTGGAGGCGATCGAGCAGTATGTCCTTCCGCATGTCAGACCGGGTCGGTTTGTGGTCACGCTAACGGGGGAGCACACAGGCGCATTAGGCGCGATTCGGGCGCATGCCAAACGATTCCCCGACATGTGCGTACTCCAGATCGACGCACATGGGGATTTACGAGACGCTTACCAAGGCAATCCCTACAGCCATGCCAGTGTGATGGCCCGAGTAGTACAGGACGGATTGCGGCTGACTCAAGTCGGCATTCGTTCAATTTCGTCAGAAGAAGTCGAGTTGATTCGTCGCACCCCCACCATCACGACGTTTCTTGCCGCAAAAATCCTGGATCCCTTGGGGCCGTATGCCGGGCAATGTGCACGCTGGATTCCTGATGTGGTGAAGGCCTGCACTGGGCCGGTCTATCTGACGTTCGATTGCGATGGCCTTGATGCATCCCTGATCCCGGCGCTTGGTACGCCGGAGCCTGGTGGGTTAGGTTGGTACGACACGCTGAATCTGATTGCCGCTGTGGCAGAAGGACCGGGGATTATCGGCATGGATGTCAGCGAATTGGCTCCTATCCCAGGGTTTGTGGCGCCTCAGTTCTCGATGGCTCGGCTGATGTATCGTATGCTCGGTCGTATTTTAGCTCGACACCGGGCCCGTTGAAGCTACAGTTCACTCACTCCAGGTGCATACCTTCGAGGCGAGGCGACCGTGGATGGTCCTGATCCCACCCTTCCAGTAAGCGTTCCGCACACCCAACTCCGGGGTTCTGGCTCAACCTGCCGCATCAATAAGTTTTTCACCCAACAAGGGCTCTGTTCTCGTCGAGAGGCGGATCGGTTGGTCGAGCAGGGACGCGTCACCGTCAATGGCCGAGTCGCCGTGCTTGGCGATGTGGTGGGTCGCGAGGACGTCATTGCGCGTGACGGAGTCGTGGTGCCGTGGGGAAATCAGGCTGTCTATATCAAGTACCATAAGCCCCTTGGCATCACCTCAACCACTGAGGGTGAGGTGCTCGGTAACATCATTGCCGCCGTCGGTCATCCCGATCGAATTTTTCCCATCGGTCGACTGGATAAAGACTCGACCGGATTGATTCTTCTGACCAATGACGGTGAGATTGTGAATGCCATTCTCCGGTCAGAGCATGGTCATGAGAAAGAATATATCGTCAGGGTGGATCGTGCGTATGATCAAGAATTTCTCGATCGAATGTCGACTGGCGTCGTCATTCTCGGGAGGTCGACACGTTCCTGTCTCGTGACCAGGATTGGCAAGGCACAGTTTCGGATTGTGCTCACGGAGGGGAGAAATCGACAGATTCGTCGCATGAGTCAGGCGCTCGGCTATCGTGTGGTGGCGCTGCAACGTATTCGCGTGATGCATCTCCATCTCGGGGACTTGCCGGTTGGGCAGTGGCGCAATCTTACCGCGGAAGAACGACGAGGACTGTTTAGGGCATTAGGGCTGCCCGACGGTGATCGGAGGTTTTCGACTGGCCGTTCATCGGCCTGATTCGCATACCGGGAGGCCCAGCGCGATCGAGTCGGCCACTACTCCGAGTGTGCAGTTAGTGAGGCGGTTTCGATTGGAAAGGAACCTGGAGGATTGGCGTTGGCTGATGATGTGGGACGAGTGCTGTTGGGGTGCTGAACGGGGCGTCGGTGGAGAAACAGATTGAGCAGCGCAATGAGAATACTCCCGACAATCAACGTGGAGCTGGTCATGCGAACGGCTCGTGCGCCTTCCTCTTGCATATCTTTGGCCACGTCTGCCACGGTTTCGAGCAGGCGATCAAGGGCTAAGCTGACCTGGATGACTTTCGGCCCGGCGTTGTCCGCCGCGAAGTGTTCAGCCTGGGTCCGAAGGTCTGAGGCTTGAGCGCTGGAGGGAGCCTGCCAAATTTGGGTCAGCAAACTATCGGTTTTACTGGCAGCAGAGAAGTATTGGTCGAGACTTTCCCGCACCGCAATCAGATCGGTCGGTTCGCTTCGCCCGCTTCGTGAGACCCGTAGACTCGCCGAGGCATAGCGGTCGACGCTGTGCTGGATGCGCGCGCGGAGTTCCGGGAGCGAGGCAGTGATGCGTTCAAAGTCCTTCTGGGTCGGGGCTTCGAGAGCGCGGATGATGGTGTTTCGATACCGCATGACGTCCGCCATGATATGCGCAATATCGACAGCCCCGAGCGTGTATTCCGTATACATCAACCGCAGGTCTTGATCGACCTGGCTGAGTTCTCTCCCCCCAAGCCATCCCAGCGCTAAGATCAAGAGGCTAATGACGATCTGGCTGGCCGCGGGTCGTCTGATTTGCAATCGGGAAGGTTTCTGTATGCTGTCCATGCCGTGTCCGTTTCGTCAAGCGGTAGTTAGTCCAAGACCAGTCGTCGATCAACGTGGCTCACGAGCGTGGGATCGTTAGAGACAAATACCACAGACCAGGGTTCCTCTTTCGAGCAGAGCCGTCGGAGAAGAATCTCTCGAATATGAGGCTGCATCGAGTGGAGGGTGCCGTCCAGGATCAGGACTTGCGGACGGGTAATGATAGCCCGCGCGACGAGGATGCGAAGAATTTGACTTGTGGTAAAGTTTTTCCCTCGCGACAGGACTGGGGTCCTGAGGCTCAGAGGTAAGGCATCGATCTCGTCTTCCAATTCCACAAATCGCAAAGCCCATCGGACGTCATCGTACTGAATACTTGATCGCCCCAGGGTGATATTTTCTTCCAACGTCCCTTCGAAGAGCGTCAGTTTTGAATCCAAGATCAGGCCACGACAGGTATTCAGTGAGTCCATATCGAGGTCCCGGAGGTCAACCCCGTTGTAGCGGATCACGCCACTGGTTGGGGCGTACAGGCCTGCGAGGACGCAGGCGAGCGTCGTCTTCCCCGTACTGTTCTTGGAGTAGATCGCGATCTTCTCTCCCGGCGTGACCTCCAAGTTGAAATTCTGGAAGATTGGTTGAGAATCGGGATACGAGAAGGTGAGGTCTTTGCACGTCATCCGGACGCCGTGAATCGTGGGGTCCGGCAGCGAGACGTACATCTTGTTCTGTTCCATGTCTTTGGGCAACGAGAAGAGGAAGGAGAGTTCGCTCATCGAGGCGAACACGTAGTAGACCGCATACATCCGCTTGGCCATCGTGTCGAGATTGAGCAGCAGCGTGCCGACGATGACTTCACTGGCTACGAATTGACCCAGCGTCAGTTGTCCGCTCGATAGGAGCCATCCCGCAGTGCCGATCAGTCCGCTATGGGCGAAGGCTTGCCAGAAGACCACCCCTCGATATTGATGCCAGGTAAGGATATCTGCGCGCACTTTCCGAGCGGCCACGTATGTCGTCACGAGCTCATCGGTTTTTTTCAACAACAACGGCATACTGGCGGTAGATTTGAAATGGAGGAGGTTGTGCGCGATATCCTGCATCCAACTGAGCGTGTCGTAGTTCGACTGCGACACGCTCAGGGTGAGTTTCAACGCTCCTCGGCCAAGGAAGGCGATCATGAAGATGAACCCACCGACGAGTAAGGCATTGAAGATGATGAAGTACGGGTGGAACATGACCAAGAGGGTCATGCCGATCATGCCGCCGAGAACCACATTGATCAGATCCACCAGCATGGCGAGCAAGGCTCGTGGGAGCAGTTCCGCTTCCATGAAGCAGTTGGCATAGCGCGGCATGAAGGTTTCTTCCCGGAAGCGGGGGATCTGCTGTGTGAGGGCTAAGGCGATCCGTGTGTAGAGGCGCTGATTCAGGATTTCAACCGAGCTCGCTTGTAAGAGCTTGAAGCCGCCAATAAAGGCCAGGCCGATCGCCATGATGCCAACAAGGGTGACGATCATGATGGGCTCAATGGAGAAGGCGAAGGTATTGACGAGTTCTTGAACGGTGAGGGGGACGATGAGGGAGAACACCCCGATCACCAAGGCGTAGGCGATAATGATGGCAAGAATCTTTCGTTCAAGCCGGATGATCAGGCTTAAACGAGAGAAGGTATCGCGAGTCAGGTTGAGGGCGTCGTACTGTTGTCGGTGCTGCTCGTTACGGATCATGCGGAACAGCCTTCGCTCACGCTGAGGGACATGCCAATGGTTCCTACTGGTTTAGCGATACGAGACTGGGATGGCACTGGCCGGACTCGTGGCCCAGGCGCCGACCGCCCACTGATAGAGGGCTAAGGCCTTCTGATAGTCCGCCTGTGTCCGAATAAACTGCGCTTCGGAATCCACCGTGTTCCGTTCCCGAAGATTGACGAATAGCACACTGGTTGCGCCGAGGTTGAATCGAAAGCGTTCCCCTTCCTCAAGGGTTCTGGCCAGTTGAACGGATTGCTGGGCGGCCGAAATCCGCTCCTTGGAGCGTTCAATGGCGGACAAGGCATTATCAACATCCACTACCACTTGCTGCTGGCGATACTTCTGTAATAATACCAGCCGGTCGGCTTTTCCCTGGGCCTCGAGAATTTCTCCGCGAGCCCGCCGTTGCAAGAAGGGAATCCGCATCTCCAGGCCGAATTTATACCCGAGACCCAGGACGAACTTTTCCGGACTCCGTGCCGGGGAGGCATCGGCCTCCAGGCTCGGAAGCAAGTTATTCTTGGCCAGTTCCAAATCGATATTATTCACTTTGGCTTCGATTTCGATGGCCTTGACCTCAGGTCTGGACGATCGTGCATGCAATTTGTCCGATTGCACCGAGTCTGCTGCCGGAAGTGGCTGGGGTCGTGGAAATTCCGGGACCCTGGCAGAGGACGGTGCCACGGGGCTCTCGTGTTCCCAGAGGAACAGCGAGAATTTGTATTGCTCTTGTTCGACCGTTCTCGTCGCGGCAATGTAGGTTTCTCGACGTCGTTGGACTTCCTGGTTGGCTTCGACGGCATCGAGAGGGGCGGAGGCTCCGGCCTTAGCCCGAAGTTCCACCTGTTTGGCACGATCTTCCGCCACCTTCAATGCGCGACGCTGCACATCGGCCAGCTTCCACGCGCTGACCCAATCCCAGTATTGCGACGCTGCGGCGAGAAACAGCTCTTGCCGGGTCTGCGCCACCTGCACATCGGCCCGAGGATCGGCCAACCCCGCTCGTTGAAGTTCTGCGTTTTCTGGATTGATCAGCAGACCGCGCAGCAGGGGAATGGAGATGCCGAGGAGCGCTTGGCCGTTATTGCCCATTTTGAGGTCGGGAATGGCGGCATCTGCCCCGAGGGCCTGTCGATAGCCTGCGGAGGCTTTGATGCCTGAAGGGTCGCGCATTTCCACTAGGGTGTCGAAGAACCCGGCCGTTTTCGTATCGGTTGTTCCCTTCTGGATAAAGCGTTCCATTTCGAAGTCGTTCACGAGCACCGGTTCGAAGGCGCCCATGGCGCGCAGAAGTCGGCCTTTCGCCACGATTTTTTCGGTACCGCTGCCTTGCAAGAGTGGGTGCGTTCGATCCACCCAGGCCAGCACTTCGTCGAGCGTTAAGGGAACGGCAGGGAGGGGTGCTGTGGTGGCGCGTGGCGGCGTGGTCGAAGCGGGCGAGGGTGCGATTGGCGGCGCAGCAACCAGCACGTTGGGAAACGCGAGGCCCAGTATCAGCAGCAAGACACATGTGCGGCACATGCCACGATCTCCTTGGGGCAGCCCCACTCCTCGAAGAGGCACAGCTTCCAGCGTGTTGGGCTTATTTGCTGCCACGGCCAGCCTTGGGTAAGAGCGTATCGAGCAAGCTCGGAGGACCTTCTTGGTAATCCGGTGGAAAGAGATTGAACCGACGCCAGAGTTCGTACCAGAGCGGCACGCGGTTCAGAATCACCCATCCCATCACTTTGGTCCCTTGTCGGACGTGCGCTTGCTCCGGCCAGGGGCGATCCGATGGATCAGGGACGACCCAGAATCGGAAATTGCCCTTGCCATCATCGACTTGATCGATCACCTTGATGACGCCACCGAACGTGCCGGCCATCAATTCCGGCCAAGCGGGGAGTGGGATGGCTGGAATGCCGTTGAAAATCATCCGTACCTTGCGCCCGACGTTGAGAATCGGCGCATCCATCCCGGACGCCTTCATCTCGATCGCTTTGTCCACGCTGAGAGGGGAGACTTTGACCAGTTTGTCGCCAGGTCGGACGGTTTCTCCTGCTCCGGTTTCAGCCATCTTGACCACGGTGCCGTCGATCGGGGCAAAGATCCGACTGGCGTGTCGTCGTTGGATGGCGTTGGACAGGCGCAAGGACACATCGGCCACCTGATCGGCGGCACGCGCGGCATCGGCAATCGAGGCATCGCGGGTGGCTTCGGCTTCCATTAAGCGTTGGAGCATTTCCGCGCTGATTTGGTCCCGTCCGAACCCCAGCGCTTTCGCATGTTGTTGAGTCGCTTTGAAGTTGGCCTGAGCGGCTTGCAGGTGGGCTTTACTGGCAATGGCGGATTGAATGGCCAATTCTAGCTCGCGTTGAGACACCAACCCCTGTTCCGCCAACTGCTTGTTCCGAGAGACATTCAGTTCTGCGGTATCGACATCAATTCTGGCTGCCGAGACACGTTGATCGGCCTCTAATACCCGGTTCCCGGCTTCCACGACCCTGGCATCCGCCGAAGGCACCGCCGCCTTGACCAAATTTTGCATTTCCCCAATCCGTTTATCCAGTTGCGCGGCGCGTTCCAAGGCTGCGTGGCGGGTTTGCTCCAAGGCCTGGATGCGTTTCTCCAAGAGGACTAAGAGATCCGGCGACATGAAATTCGGGTCCAGGTCATCGAGTTCCAGGATGAGATCGCCCTGCTTGACCCGAACCCCTTCGAGCACATGCCATTTCTTAATTCGACCAGCGATCTGTGCCTCGATATCCTGCGGACGTTCGAACGGAGAATAGGCCGACAATTGTCCCATGACGGTAATGGTTTGGGTCCAGGGAACGAAGGCCAGTAAGAGAAAGAAAATGAGGAGTATTTTGACCGCTGTTTTGCCGTACGACCGAAGGTAGGGTGGAATTTTGACGAGCTCCCAGGCTCGCAGCTTGGTCGAGACGGCAAAATTATCGATATCGATATCTTCCAGCCCGGCCGGGTTATCGACCAAGGCTTTCATTTTCAGTTTGAGGCGGTCTGTGGAAGAAGGCATAATATTCTTGCAGGGTTATAGCCGTTTCATCATAGAGGATTCATCAGATTCGGTCAAATTCTCTCGCGGGATTCTCGAGGCCGGGAGGCTTGACCCTGTGGAGTGACACGACTATCGTGTGACCTCTTTCCCACCCCAAGGAGTGGTTATGGCAAAACGTGTACAGAAGACGGTGTCGAAGGCGCCGATGGTCGGCATTTGCGGAGGCAGTCGCAGCGACTTTCCGATCTTGGAAAAAGCGGTGGACATGCTCAACGCCCTCGGCATTCCCAACGAGTTATCGGTCGTGTCGGCCCATCGCACGCCTGATCGGCTGTTTACCTATGCAGAGGAAGCCGAGGAGCGAGGGCTTGAAGTGATTATTGCGGGAGCCGGCGGCGCGGCGCATCTTCCGGGTATGTTGGCTGCAAAAACCCATCTTCCCGTGATCGGCGTACCGATTCCCACGGAGCATCTACGAGGGCTGGATTCCTTACTCTCCATTGTCCAGATGCCGCGGGGCATTCCTGTGGCGACGGTGGCGATTGGCAATGCCGAGAACGCGGCGATCCTTGCCGCTCAGATTCTCGCCGGCCGGTATCCGAACGTGCGCAAGGCTCTTCTGGCCTTTCGAGCGGAACAAACGAGAAAGGCCACGGCCTCTCCAGACGACTCGACGCCCCGACGATGACCGAGAAGATATTGGAGCCAGGCAGCTGGGTCGGGGTGCTAGGCGGAGGGCAACTCGGGGCCATGTTTGCGAGAGCAGCCCAGCAGCTGGGGTATCGCGTGGTGGTGTGGGATCAAGATCGGGCCGCCCCTGCCTTGCGACTGGCCGATGTGAAAGTGACCGCCCCGTTTGAAGAGGCTGCGGCGGTCGAGGCGTTCTGTGGCCAGGTCAGTGCCGTCACCTATGAGTGGGAAAATATTCCGGTGGAACTCGTGTGCGCGGTGGAGCAGCGGGTCCCAGTGCGTCCCTCCAGCCTCGTGCTCGAGATCATTCAAGATCGCATTGCGCAAAAAATTTGGTTGGAGGCGCACGGGTTTCCAGTTCCTGCTTTTGACGTGGTGGAGTCGGCGGCTCAGTTTAGGGGGCCGTCCACAGTGGGGTTCCCCTGCTTGTGTAAAACTGCCCGGTCTGGCTATGACGGCAAGGGGCAATGGAAACTGGTGAACAAGGAGGAGGTTCCTCGGGTTCAAGCAGAAATGGTGGGTGCGCGAGGAACAGACCGCCACTCGCCCCCCATGCGGTTCGTACTGGAACAATTTCTGAATTTTCAGAAGGAACTGTCCTGTCTGGTGGTCCGTGATGCGAGGGGACGGTGTTGTACCTATCCCGTGTCGGAGAATACCCATGAACACGGGATTTTGCGAACGAGCATGGTCCCGGCCTTGATTGATCCAGGGCTGGAGGCGAGGGTTCGAGCCCTGTCCACGGAAGCCGTGGCTGCATTAGACGGCGTCGGCGTGTTCTGCGTGGAATGGTTTCTTCTGCCGGACGGGACTGTGCTGATCAATGAAATCGCTCCACGGCCGCATAACTCCGGGCACTATACGCTCGATGCCTGCTTGGTCTCCCAATTCGAACAACAGGTTCGCACGCTCTGCGGGCTCCCCTTGGGCGAGCCTCGACTGTTGTGCCCAGCCGTCATGGTGAACCTGATCGGTGAGGAGTTTACGCGTGCCACCACTGGTGCTCTGTATGCACATTTGCTCTCGACCCCTGGGGCTGTGCTGCATATCTATGGCAAGACCGTTGTGCGGCCAGGACGCAAGATGGGCCATGTCACCTTTCTAGCCGACACACCAGAAGAGGCCAGGACTCGGGCGCTGGCGTTTCGGCAGGCATTGACTCAAACCTAGCCGTGATGGTTCCAACCGAGGTCTCTGCGCGTTGATCCGACCCAGTACGATACCCAACGTGAAGCCACGCGGCCATTTCATGGTTGGTTGGAGAGGGGCGCTGCTGGACGATAAATTCACGCCAGCATTTGTATCGTAGTAGGCTCCGAGTCGGATTTCGCCTCACAGCCGTCGCTACTATGCGCGGCCAGCATCGACTCTCTCAAGCGATCAGCCGGTCCCGTAAGGGGAGAGACTGTCCGCATTCGTCCCGCCTCTTCCAAGGTTTGTGCCGCTTGTTCCTGCAGCCCGATGACTCCAAAGGCCAAGCCGCTGTAGAACTGGTGAGCTCGAGCACGTTCGGGTCAGCAGAGGTTTCCGCAGAGAAGGTCTGCGGCGCGCCCCGATAGTCTTTGCGCCGATACCGGAGATAGCCCACATAATAGCCCAGCGTGTTGGTCTGAGGACGTTCTTGGAAGACCTTGGCCAAGAGGGGGTTCGGCACGTGCGAAGTCCCCGGCAGAGAGGTACGCCAAGCCCAAATACATTTGGATGGAAAGATCCTGGGGGGATTGTTCGCGGGCGCGTTCCAGCGCGTCGATGGCTTTGTGGGCCGCTTGCTGCGCCAGGTTGGTGAGGCCTTTGTAGAGTAGAGCGCGTCGCCATGCGAGGGATCGAGGGCCAAGGCCTCTTGGAGATGGCGGAGCGCGTCTGCGTAGCGGTGGTCGGTATAGGCGAGAATTCCCTCGGCTACGTAGACGTCGGTCTCCGTGCTTCCGCCTGGGCCATGACGGGACAGAGCCCTATCAGGAGCACCATGCCGAGCGCCATGATACAGCGGCTGAAAGAGTGGGCAGAGAGGACAGAACAGGGAGCAATCATACTCATTGAGCCGTAGGCAGTCCGAGATTACATTTAGGGCACGGTGTCAAGGCACGGGCTTAAGCCAATTGCAGCGGTCACCGATAGAGCCACTCAGGTTCGATGGTCCAGGGACGGACCGTACCCAGTGTCTTGCTCTCAGGTGGATCGATGCAGAAAATTGGGCTTCTTGCAGGTTTGTGCCTCTTGCTTCTCACGAGCGCATGCTCGTCGTTGGCAGGGTCCTACTATGAACAGCATGAACTTCGCCGCCTCACGGTGGTGTTTCTCGATGAAAACGGGCTCCAGCAAAAGTATGCCTTCCTTTCGGGGGCGCAGCCGGTTCGCTTTTCTGGAATGATGTCCGGAGGGAGCGTCAATACCGTTCGAGGCTTCTACGATTCCACGACCAACACGATCTACTGCCCGAAAATGGATTTCGAGGTCTGTGGCCACGAACTCCATCATGCCGTGCTGGGCCGATTCCACTCCGAACCCTAGCAGGAGGCGCACCAAGACCGCCCAGCGGCGTTCTCGCGTCGCTCGGAGGCTCCACGTACCGCAAAGGGTACGCGTCGCCTCCTCACTTGCTGCGGCCTTGCTGGGCGGTCTTGGTGCGCCTCCTGCGGGCGGTGGCTCCCCTCTCGTCTACTCTTACTGGAAGAACACGAAAAGAAGTTCATGTTGTCCCGTTGGAATGGGACTGCTGTCGTGGCGCAGGAAAATATTGGGCAGTTAGCCGAGGGTAAGGGCTTGAGGACGGAGGGAGGTATGGCGCGACGGGTTTATCGGGATCTGGGATGTGAATGGCCCGGGGCGAACCAGGGAACCTCTGGTCGTTTGAGTGGGCCCACCAAGAGTATGCCGGCAAGAAAGCCGCCGATGTGGGCGAAGAACGCCACGCCGCCACCCTCATGCCCGAGGCTGGCGGTGCCGCTGAGCAGTTGCAAGAGGAACCAGAAGCCCAGCACCACAGCGGCGGGGACGTAGACGGTGCGGGTGTAGAATCCAAGGGGAATGAGCACCAACACCTGGGCTCGCGGATAGAGCAGTAAGTATGCGCCCAGCACGCCAGAGATCGCTCCGCTGGCGCCCACCATGGGAATAGACGACGTTGGGTCGGTGAACGCATGGCTGAAGGCGGCCGCAATGCCGCAGACGAGATAGAAAAGCGCAAACCGCATATGCCCAAGGGCGTCCTCGATGTTGTTGCCGAAAATCCAGAGGTAGAGCATGTTCCCGATCAGGTGCATCCATCCCCCATGCAGAAACATGCTGGTAATCAGCGTGAGCATCGGGGGAATGGCTGGCGTAGCGGCAACAGAAACCGCGGCGGAACTGAGAATCGAGGCTGGAATCGCCCCATAGTGTTCGATCAGGCGGTGTTCCAATTCCGGGGGCAGCGAGGCTTCATAGAGAAAGACCAGACTACAGAGAACCAAAAACGTCACGGTGAGGATGGGCGGGAGGTCGGTGGGGTTGTCGTCGCGGAGCGGGATCATGCCGGTGGCCGACGACGTTCCATGCCTGCTGGGTCAAGAGGCAGCGACGCCCCATCAGATGGAAGTGGAATCGAGAATCCGGCGGCATGGGTATGTCCGCCGCCCCCATAGGCGGAGGCAATGGCCGCGACATCCGCCCCGCCGTCATTGCTGGAGCGGAGACTGTAATAGCGACGGCCATCCCGTTCATGCCACATCACACAGAATGGAGCCTGGGCGGACAGCCGCTCACCGAGCTGACTGGTCATCACAGGACTGTGCACAACGGGAACGACGCTTCCATGAAAGGGGATCGTACGGGCTTCCGCTTCCAATTTGGTCAAGAGGGTGGCTTCGTAGCGCAGAATCGCTCGGCCTTCCGTCAGCAAGACCTGCTGGTCCAACCGGCTCCACAACTCGAAGTCGAAGGGATGGGACGCCAGGGAGGCACTGATTTCACGGCTATCGGGTAACGCCCACTGCCACAAGTCCTTATCTTGAATGTAGCGGAGAAGCCAGGGGATCGATTCGTCATGGGCCCATTCCCAGGCCAATACAGCGCCGGACTTGGTGAGATCGAAGTAGGCGTAAGGGAGATCAGCCAGGGCCTTCTCGGCGGTAATGTGGTGATCGAGCACCACGAGGCTCTTGGCCTCGGAGGCCAGCGATTCCAGCGTGGGGCGGGCGTAGCTAAAATCGACCATCACAATATCTTGCCCACCCAACCCTGTCGGCGGGGCGAACCCATGTTTGACCGGGACGAAGGTCGCGGCAGGGAATCGTTTCCATAGCGCCCAGGCGGCGCCGAATCCGTCGGCACAGTCGGCATGGTACAGCACGGCCGTTGGAGAGGTCTGTGGTTTTGGTCGTCTCAACATAACGAGTCAGAATAGCATGACTTAGGTCTGAGGCAAAGATGTGAACGTTTCTTACCTGCTTGACTAGGGTAGGAGATAGACTTAGTTCAAGCTAGGGAAGCCGTTGATGCGGTCGATCAATTGCCGCAGGCGTCCGGCGCTGCGACGGTTAGAGACAAATGTGAGGCGAGGGAGGGAGGCGAGGGTTGGTTCGTCGAGCTCCTCTGGCAAGGCCGGGATTTGCGAGATACGGCCATCCTCGACCAGATCGGCAAATTCGTTACCGAGTGTGGCCACCTGGGCTTCGGCCAACCCTTCTTTGAGGCGAATAAGGAGTTGGCGGCCGACGAATCGAATGGAGTGGTAGCGCCGATAGAAGGTCTGGATTTCCTCCACGGCCTCCTGCTCGGAGTGGCAGAGCTTGATTAGGCTCAGATCTTCTGGATTGATCAGGCCCCGATGGAGGAGTTGTCGGTCAAGGAANNGTGAGAGTCAGGACTTCGAATCCCTCGTCATGTGTGCCGAATCCGCCGGGGAACAAGGCCACGGCATGGGACTGCTTGACGAACATCAGCTTGCGCGTGAAGAAGTATTTGAAGTTGACCAGCTTCGGATCGTCGGCAATCACGGCGTTGGCGCCCTGCTCGAAGGGCAGCATGATGTTGACGCCGAAACTGTGCTCCCGTCCGGCCCCTTCCTGCGCGGCTCGCATGATGCCGTCGGCGCCGCCGGTAATCACCATATAGTTCTGCTGGACCATGCTCGCGGCGAAGCGCGAGGCCATCTGATAGTGCGGGTCGTCGGAGGCCGTGCGGGCCGAACCGAAGATGCTGATCTTCATCCGTTCCCGGTAGCCATAGAAGATGCGAAAGGCGTGGCGCAGCTCCTTCAGTGCTCGGTTCATAATCTTGAGATCAAGCGTGTCGAGTTGGACGTCTTTCAATTTGAGGACGTTGACCAGCATCTCCTTGACGAGGAAGTGCGAGAGGTCGTCTTGCGGTGCGTGCAGCAAGGTCTGGACCTGGTCGAGAATTTCCTCGTCGGTGATGGTCGGACGGTTAGAAGGAGACATACGGCGTTTCGGTTCAGGTGGGGGGATAACTAGAGCTCCGTTTGATGATGAAGGAAGTCTATCAGCCATGATCAATCTCCGTCAAAAACTGTGGCAATTGTGGGATGAGGACTCAATGGCCAGAGAGGTCTTCGAGGCTGCGAGTATAGCCAGGAACAACGGTCTGACGATCTTGCCAATCGGCGAGTCCGCACGTAGACTCAGGGTACGATATATGCTGTATCGTCAGATCTGGGTTGGAAGGTAAGCGCCATGGACATGGATCAAGAATTTCATCGTCGAGTCGCGGACATTGCCCCGCATGGGCTAGGCCTATCGGTCGATCTCTACTGTCCGGACCTCCATGAATTACTCGACACCCTGGCGCGCGAAGTCTTACGGCCTGGCTATCTGGAGGTGTTCAAAGCGACGGAATCGGCGTTGGTCGACGTGTCTCGACGTTGGCCGCAGATGATCTTTGAAATGCATGGCGAAGGGCTGTGGGTCACCCAGCCTGGACTTGAACGGTCTCCAGCGTTCGACGGGGAGCTGGGCGCGGTGATCACCCAGGCTCACACCTTACAGTGTTCGTGGGTGAATCTTGAATGTGCGGCCAAGGAAATTGGCGGTCATGCCTTCGGCACCTATCTGCCTCCAGTCTTTACGCCGGAGACGGTCGCCGTGACCGCCGCGCAAGCCGCTTTGGTGCAACAACGACTCGATCGGCTGGCCCCGTCTCACGCCGGGATGGGGCCGTTTCTGTTGTTGGAAGTGCCGCCCTTCACCTATTTTGGATGCGGGACGTTGGACGTGCCCGAGTTTTTTGTGCAGCTGACTCAGCAAGCGGCCTGTGGGCTGGTCCTGGATATCGGTCATGTCTGGACCATTTACCGTTACACGGATGCCTGGACGCGATGGTCGAGTACTGACTTCCTTCGGCAATTTCTCGACCGATTTCCTCTTGAGCGGGTGGTGGAAATTCATGTTGCTGGCTTAGCCGTTCACGAGGCTGATGGGCGAAAGATGGGCGAGGGCCTGCCCTGGTGGGTCGATGCGCATGCCGCGCCGATCCCTCCGCCACTCTTTGACTGGCTAGAGCAGGTTCTTGCGCATCCACAACTCCGTCATCTGAGAGGCGTCGCACTCGAAGTGGACAATAAAGCCATTCCGCTGATTGTGGAGGAGCTCCGCATGGCGCAGGAACGCGTGGGTGCACAGGTGGAAGCCCTCATGCCATCGGCGAATCAGCGAGCAGATCGCTCTGTCGGTGCCCCGCCTCGTCCCGACATGAGACAGCCACAGGCCTTAGGGCTCGTCCCGGTGCTCTCGACCGAGATCGAGGAGGTGGCCCGTGACGCCTCCCGTCGATATGCCGGTATGGCCTCTGGCCAACTCTCGATGGAGACGGCCACGATGCCCTTACTCAGTGCCGGAGACGAGGGCCTTCGTGTGTATCAGGCAACGTATCTGCCGCATGAGATTCTGCATTGGGGTGGAAACCTCGTCGAGATGTTTCCCGAGACCATTGGCCTGTTGCGCCAGGCGGGTGTGGCGCTCAATGGCTTCGTGCCGTTCTGGTTTCGTGTTGTCGAAGAGCCATCCCAGTCCTACGATTTCTTTGTACTGAAAATCCATCGTTTCGTGGCGTTCGTGCGTGAGGCTGCTCCTCTGGCGGTGCCGTCGGCCGAGCGTGAGGGGCAAGCCCTGTTGCGTGGCTATCAGATGGCCTGTGCGGGAATGGATGACGCTCAGGTGCCGGCATGAGTTTCTGGACCACGCGACCGACGCCGATTCTAGGCCTCGCACCGATGGACGGGGTGACCGATGCGGCCTTCCGGTGGATGATCGCAACCTACGGCTCCCCCGACGTCATCTTCACCGAATTTACCAGCGTCATTGATGTGTGTCGCGGACCGGAATTTTTGCTTTCCACGTTTCGATTCGATGAGCGCGAGAGACCGATCGTTGCGCAAATCTACGGAAAAGATCCGGCCCTGTTCTATCAAGCGGCGCACGTGGTGGGTGCATTGGGATTCGATGGACTCGACATCAACATGGGCTGTCCTTCAAAAAACGTGGCCGCTTCTGGATCGGGAGCGGGGCTGATCCGTACGCCGGATCTCGCACATGAACTTATGCGGGCCGCCAGGCAGGGCCTTCGCGATTGGGCCGGTGGACAATCGTTGGAAGCCGTCGGACTCAAGTCGAGTCGAGCGGACCTCATTCGACGGATGAATGTGGCACGCGGGGGAGAACCGGATCCCGTCCGGCGCGAGCTTCCGCTCTCCGTGAAAACGCGCCTGGGCTACGACTCGGTGATCATTGAATCCTGGGCGGAGCATCTTCTCGAAGAGCACCCGGCAGCGCTGACGGTGCATGGGCGAACGCTGGAACAAATGTATCGCGGACAGGCGGATTGGGAGGCCATCAGTCGCGTGGCGCGGCTGACGAGGGGCACGTCGACACGGCTGCTGGGGAACGGCGACGTGATGACGGTGTCTGACGCTTTCGAAAAGATCGAGCGGTGGGGGGTCGACGGGGTGCTGATTGGGCGAGGCACCCTCGGCCATCCGGGGTGGTTTGATCACAGAGCGGCGAGCAGGCCAGCTGAGGCCCAGGTGCCTGTCGAAGCTGGGAATCGACCGGGGCCAAGGGCGGTGACGCCGATGGTGGCAAAAATCGATCACCAATTTCGGTTGATGATGGATCACGCCCGGCGATTTGAGGAGGTGTTCGATTCGAAGGTATTCCCCCGCATGCGCAAACATCTGGCCTGGTACTGCAAAGGGTTCCCACTCGCAGCCAAGTTGCGAGCGGAAATGATGCGTGTCTGCAATGCTGCCGATGTCGAGCGCTTGATTGCCGCCTATTGGGCTGGCTATGTCGAGCCCGAGGCTCAATCCCATTCCCCATCTCATGCCCATGCCCATGCCCATGCCCAAGCCGAGGCAGAGGCGACCTCGTCCATCCAAGACAACCCCCACATTGCTTCACTCACATGCGGCTCATTCTAGCCTCGGCTTCGCCGCGCCGAAAAGAATTCTTGTCCTTTCTGGGCCTCCCGTTCGAGGTCGTGGCCTCGCCCTTTGAGGAGCGACTGACGCCTGGACTGGGTCCAGCCGAGCAGGCTCGTCTCTTGGCGGTAGGCAAGGCAGAGGCCTGCGCAGATTCCTTTCCTGATGCCTGGGTGCTTGGCAGCGACACCTTAATCGACCTGGATGGTGAGGTGATTGGGAAGCCAACCGACGAGGCGGATGCCGAGACCATCCTCCGGCGTCTCGTCGGACGAGAGCACCTGATCCATACGGCTGTGGCCCTCATCCACCAGCAGTCGGCCGTGCATGAAGTCGGCGTGGTCACTGTGCGTGTGTGGATGAAGCCCGCCACGGAGTTGGATATTCACCGCTACGTGGCGACAGGGGAACCGATGGGCAAAGCGGGGGCCTATGCGGTGCAAGGACGCGGGGCCGATCTGATCACTTGCCTTGAGGGGGACTTCACGGCTGCGGTCGGGTTGCCGCTGAAGCTGGTCGCCTCCTGGCTGTCTGTGCATGGACAGGCGCCTGTGATCGATATGGATGCGTGGTACCGTACGAAGCCTTATCCGAATTGGGCCAAATTGACCGCCTGAGGGGCGCATGTTCCCGATCACCTATCCGTTCCTCTTTATCGCCTCGATGCTCGGCACGCGTTGGTTGGGGCTCGAACGGACGGTGCGGGGTTTCCAGGCGCTGGGGCAGTGGCAAGGGCGAATGCATTGTCACGGTCGACCCAAACCGATCGCGCGGCTGAGGGAACGGATTCAGCGAGGCTACCGACTGTTGCCGTTGCCGATCGAATGTCTGGATCAGGCCATCGTTACCTGGTATCTGCTCAACCTCAACCAGTACGCAGCCCGGCTCAAGGTAGGCCTGAGTTTGACGCCGATGTTCAGTCACGCCTGGGTCGAAACCCCCGGAGAGGTATTCGGGGCAATTCCTGGTGTGGAAGATTTAGGCGTCGTGGCCGAGTATGCCCCGTGGACATCCTGCTAGGGGTTGGATGGCTCTTCTTTTCGAAGCAGTTTCAACTCTACCAACTCATTGATCAGTCCGAGCAAATCGGTCTCAATCGTTTCCTGCGGCGCATGGAAGTCGGTGGCGCAGCGGGTGACGGCGGTCTGAAAATCCGTGTCGAGCAGGCATTGGATCATGTGAGCTGCCGAGGTGTTGTTTCACGGGGTCGGTCATGAGTATTGACTTATTTTTAGCAGATATATCAATAATTTCTTTGTGGAATTTGTGCGTATTGATTATTGACAGGATCAAAGCTCTCTGCCATAAGTTTTGAAACTGTCTTGAAAAACAGGAAGGAATAAGACAGGTTGTAACTGTCTTATAACTGGTTAGGGCTTTCTGATGACACGCAAGATGGCACTGGATACCAACTGCCTCATCGATCTCGAAGAGAATCGCCCGGATGCCCGTCACATCAGGACTTTGATTGGGGCTTGGAAGAAGGGACAGGTCGAACTAGCGGTGGTCGTGGTAAGCGCATCAGAGAACCAGCCCACCGGCATCGCGAGTCGGGACTTTGGCGTGTTCGAGGCAAAACTGAACAACGTCGGGCTCGATGGCGTACATCACCTCCTTCCATTGGCGATTTGGGATGTTTTTTATTGGGATCATGCGCTGTGGTTATCTGCCGAGATGGCAGCTTTGGAATCGAAGATTCGAGGGATTCTGTTTCCGGGTATCCCAACGACACCGCCCACGAACGTCAACGAAAACTCCGTGTGGCGGAATCGCATGTGTGACGTGCTAGTCGCATGGTCGTGCATTCACCACCAGTGGGAGTGTCTAGTGACTCGCGACAAGAATTTCCACGATCACAAGGTTGAGCTGGCAGCGCTTGGACTTCGCGAAGTTCTCTACCCAGCAGATGCTGCTCAGTCACATACGCCCTAACAAGCCGATGGACAGCGACCGGAAGACCCGCTTCGCGGCTTTCCCGGCGCGTCATCGGCGACGTTCTTCCCTCCGCTTCGCTCCGGGGAGAACGCGGCAGTTGAGCAGCGAACTCCTGATTCCCCCTACGCTACGCTCCGGGAGAACCAGGAGTTCGAGGCAGATGCCCCTCCGGGGCACTGCTCAACTGCCGCGTTAGATGCGCGGGATATACATCAATGGTCAACGATAACGAAACTTGGAAGGAGCTAAACCAGCGATCGAGGTGGTATTCATCTCAGTTATGGTACGTGCCGTTTGCCTATATTGGCATCGTCGGGCTGGGGGTCGAAAAAGTTCATAACCTCCCCCACCCGTTGGGGAACCTCGCTTATCTCATGCTGGCGTTCTTCTCCCTTGCTGTCTTCGTTCACGTGTCTTCCCTCAAGTTCTATGAGAGACGCGCTGTCCTATGCATGCAGAAGTTCGAAAGCCCCGTGGTTGCTGGTGGTGGGGCCCCTTGCTATATGAGCTTCGCATCTTATATGAAGCTCATGCTGGTGGTTGGAAGCTACGCTTTCGCTTGGTCAGCCTTGACCAATTCAGGGTTGCCAAACGTTGCTGAGTGCGCTCTGAGGATTGCGAGTATGACTGCACTGTCGCTGGTGTTCGCAGTAGTGTGGTTAAAAGACAGGGATCGGAATGCTAAGGTCGTCGCAGAGATTCGGAAGAATATGGGTGGCTAAAACATGCCCCTCGCATCTAACCAGCGGCTGGAGGGCGACCCGCTAACGCGCGCGCCTCAGCCCGGCGTTGGGCAACAAATAGCCTGTGAGAATTAAATCAAAATGAGGCGACTTAAATGGTAGGGCAGCCACAAAATTTAGAGAACCAGCCGGGCTCAGAAAAGTCGGGGTTCTCATCGCGATCTAGGATCGTAAGGGCTGCGCATTCTCCACTTGGCTTCTTTGTGCTTGCCCTGCTTATTGTGGAAACATTTCTTTTGGGTTCCGGGACATGGTTCGGTTTGTCGGAGCTTTGGAAGATCACAGCGATTTGTGTCGGCGTTTTCTTATTTCTAGTTGTGTTCGGAACAGTCGTTTGGCTGGTCATTGCTTACCCCCAAAACCTAGTATTTGGGGAGGAATCCCACGTTCAGTTTGCAGCTATGAAAATGTTTGGAAGTGAGAGTCATCTAATTACTGGGCATGATTTGAATGCTTTACCACAAAGGGCAGCGCCTGAGCCACCAATAGGCCAGCTACCGAGCAGCGTGGAGGGTAAGCAATAATGCCACTTCCGACCCCTTGCGCGTATTTAATTACTTACAACCTTACTCAACCAATCGAAAAGTACGCTCCACTTTTTGAGGAGTTGAAGCGTTCGTATAAATGGAGCCATTACATTGAGAACACTTGGATTGTCTTGCGGCACGAAGCGCTAGTTGAGCTGGCCCCTATACTCCGAACGCTAGTCTTTCAACCGGATCGCCTATTAGTTATGCCAGCCAAAGGGCCGGCTGACGGATGGCTTCCGCAGGACGCGTGGGTTTGGATTCAAGAGAATGTGCCGCGTGAGTGGTAGCGCCAAGTAAGTGTCCGTTGCTGCCCAACCCGGCAGTCAAGCGGGACTGCGCAAAAGCGCGCAGCCCCTTAGCTCCACGTTAGGCCTCTCAACATGCCTCTCCTCACATCATGAAGCTACGTCGTTGGCATCGGATCGGCGTAGTGATCTCCATACTGTGGGTCCTTCTTGCTGCCTACTACGAGAGAGGCAAACAAGTGGACTTCGCGACGAGCCATGCAGTCACGATGGGTAGACTTTGCCTTGATGCCAATCAGAAGCCGAGGGCCGAATGCCTAGAAGAACAGGGCCTGATTCTTGAAGCCGCGCTCAAGCCAAACTGGGAGAATGTGGGCTTCATCGCCTTTGCGCCAGTACTGGCAGGTTGGCTGCTCGTATTCTGCAGCCGCAGAGTCTTCAAGTGGGTTCGTGCTGGAGAGCCCTAAATGGAAATCACCGAGCACCAACCTTACTATTAAGTCCGCATCATCCGCCCCGCCACCGACTCGTTCAGGCAATGTTGCACTCGCCATAAGGTGTGCACGGGAGAACGTCAAAGGGGTCACATCTTGTACTATGATGTTGTGAACGGAAAGAGAGAGGTCGTTGCTTGACTTGACACGGCCACGTAGCGCCCTTCCTTCGGAAAGGGCGAGGACTGAAACCGTAGGTGCTCGTTGATCCCGGTGGCGTCACGATCCAGCTGGGCCGGATTCCACGGCATCAATGCCGTGGCGCCATTGAAGTAACCTTCTCCGGCGTCAGACTTTTCAGTATTCCCCCATCTTCTCAATCTGTGTAGAATGCCGCCGTAGTGGATGACACGCCTGATCTGTTGGCGGACGCACCGGCAGCTCGCATCCTGGACAGGAAGATCGAGAATGTTCCCGTGCTTAGATTCCGCCGGGCCGGCAGGAGATGGAGGTAGAACGCACCTGACAAGAGCCAGCTGTCTGAGGAGATTCAAAACGGAGTAAGAGTTATCCATGCCGACAATCAGCGTCTTCTATGGTATCGTGATTCAAATGTTCTGGCGGGATCACAACCCACCGCATTTCCATGCGCTCTATGGAGAGCATGAGGCGGTCTTTGATCTGCGCGATCTACGCGTGTTGCGGGGCATGCTGCCCCGTCGTGCCATGGTGCTTGTCCTGGAATGGGCGACCGATCATCGAGACGAACTGATGGAGAACTGGAATCTATGCAGCCAACTCAAGTCTCCCAAACCGATCGACCCTTTGACGTAGAACCGGCCATCCGGCATGTGGCGCCTTGGCGCGTTGTTTCCGTGAGCGCCGTGTCTGACCTGCTGTTGCGGGTCACGTTTGTCGATGGCACCACGGGAGACGTGGACCTGCGGAGCTTTCTGAGCGGTCCGCAGGCCAATGGAACGGTGTTCGAGCCGTTACGCGCCCCGAACGTCTTCGTTCAGGTGCGGGTGGTCATGGGCGCTGTGCAATGGGCCAATGGCGCCGACCTCGCTCCCGATGCCATGTACGACGCGATTAAAGTCCATGGCCGGTGGATTGTCGAGTGAGGGGGAGTGAAAGATAGGGGGGCATTACTAGGAACGTCAAAGGGGTCACATCTTGTATTATGATAATGTGAACAGAAAGAGCGGGGGCATTGCTTGACTTTGCATCGCACCATCACCTGCCTGTACTGACCTACTTAGCAAAGCTAAGCCATGACCATGCCTTTGAGCTAAGCCTTTCCGGGCATGATGAAATCTGCTAGTGTCTATACAAATGCCATACAATTTTGAGGTCTGACATGAGCGTGACACACTTGGTGCGAAAAGCTAAGCCGGTCAACGTGCGTGACGCCCAAGCGCAACTTTCGAAGTTGATCCGCTCGAAATCTCCCACGATGGTCCTCTCCCATGGCAAACCAGTATCATTCCTAGTTCCCTACGAGGACATGCTGAATTTGGTCGACACCCTCAATGAGTTAAAGGACAAGAGACTGCTTGGGGAAATCGAACGGGCACGGACCGAGTACACGCAGGGGAAAGCCGTCCCTGCGGAGAGGCTTTTCAAGAAAATGGGCTTCTAAGTGGACTACGACGTCGTCTTCCCGAGCGAGCGGGTCGAACGCCTCTTCCAAAAGACATTGGAAAAGATTCCCGCCGACGACAGAGCCGCCATCGTTGCCGCCGTCAGATCGCTCAAAGCCAATCCCCGCCCTCAGGGCAAGCGCACCAAGAAGCTGACAGGAGAACTCATCGTGTCACGATTCACCGCCGAGTATCGGCTGCGAGTCGGCTCCTACCGGGTGCCGTACGATGTCGACGACCCGCGCAAGAAAGTCGTGCTCCTCAAACTCGCCAAGCGAAACGAACAGACCTACAACTAATGACCCGGCGAAGAACAAATGGAGGGGGTGGCCTAATTACTCCCCTTGCTCGCGCCACGCGCGGTCTCGGAAGAGTGGGAGGGAGCGGCCAGGTGCCATTCTTGCTCGCAGAACGCGCACGATAAGAATGTGAGTGCAAGTCAAAAGGGTCATATCTTGTACTATGATATAGTTTCGGTGCACTCTGAGTGCGAGTCTCTTGGGGCTCATGTCTTGTCACCATGTACGGTAACGCGCCAGGGCCTTCCCTTTAGTAGGCTCGCCCCGATGGGAGGTGGAGGCGCCATCACGCTGACTTGCGAGTCTGTCCGCTATTCAATACTCATGCCTGACCTCAATATCTGTGATGACCCAATATCTGCTGCAGGGAGAACGCGGGGCTGAGCCCAGTGCCCCATCCCTCCGCTCCGGGAGAACCAGGGGCACGAAACCAATGACCCTACAGGTCATGGCTCAGCCCCGCGTTAGGCCCACCCGTTCCGATGCCGTGCCATCGTCAAACACCTTGACCGCGCGTAATCGTTCGATTACTATCTATCTATGTACTCGATCAAGTCGCTTCCCGAATTTACCGCATGGCTGGATGACTTGACCGATGAATCTGTGCGCGGGGTTATTGCAGCGCGCATTAAACGTCTGGCTCTAGGAGCCTGTCCGACATTGACTCCAGCCCCCCCCCCCTTGTCAGGAGCCTCCGACTCGTGTATACGCATAATATACTAGTTATAGTATAT
>CXWL01006444.1_pt1 | contig 31792 bp, 23 predicted proteins | sample 590931 | NCBI WGS metagenome assembly CXWL01 (sample SAMEA3498368, study PRJEB10139) | groundwater metagenome | biome: water well; material: biofilm material | place: Germany | collected 2015-04-27
CTTCTTCGAAAAATCCCTTGTGAAACCAATATCATGCGTGATCATCGTGCGAATTCATGCAATATCCGGGTTAAAATAAACATAGTTGATCAGATCATGAGATTTTTAGCGTAATCTATATCAAATTTTAATAGCCAGAATTTATCTTTTATGACAGATCCTTAAATTACCTTACATGTGATTGTGTGTTTTCAGGTAGGAGAAAGTATCAGAAATATTTTATTTTTACACGCAGAAATACTTCTATATTATCTGTCACGCTATTATCTTAACCGATATATTATACAGAACCCTATTATGCTTTTGTGGTCTTTTCCTCATTTGTTATTTCAAACAAACTGATTAATTGAGTTTGAAATTTAAAGTTCAATTTTTGAAGCAACAACAAAGCGCCATTAATTATTTTGAGCAAGTTAAATTACCTGCAAGGTGTTCAAAAAACCTGTTTCAAAATGGCTTTCCATCGCCACGATCACTAGTCTCGGACAGCCTCCTGGTGCTAACTTTCAGATTTAAGCTAAATGATGCGATGCATAAACTATCAATGAATAAATATTCTGTTTTTTTCATTTATTGGATAATTGGTTTATCACTGGTCGCCTGTGGAGATAACAAATCAATCAAAAATGTGCCTGATATTCAGGCTATTTCAGTTACATTTATCCTGGCAGAACCGATCAATATGCCCATTAACCTGGAAACTATTGCACAAACTGAAGGTGCGAAAGAAATTGAAATCCGACCCCGGGTGAGCGGAATTATAATCAAACGGTTGTATACTGAAGGCACGCCTGTTGAAGCAGGACAGTCTTTATTTATGATCGATCCGGAGCCATTTCAGAATGCTTTGGCAGAAGCCAAAGCCGGGTTTCTTGAGCAGAGTGCCCGTGTCTTGCGTGCCAGGAGTGAAGAGAATCGCCAGCGACAATTACTCGCTGAGAACTTTGTAAGTCAGCGTGCATATGATATAGCAAAAGCAGATCTGGCTATTGCGGAAGCTGCCTTGCAAGCTGCAAAAGTTCGTGTACAGCAGGCAGAATTAAATTTTTCATATACGACTGTAAAAGCACCCGTCAATGGGATAACGGGTCGTTCTCACTTCTCTGAGGGTGCGCTGGTATCTGCCAATAATAGTTTGCTAACAACATTGTCCCAGTTATCTCCGATATGGGTGCGATTTAGTTTTTCAGATAATGATGTATCTCGATTGGGTGGACATTTAAATGAGAAAAATGTACATAGTGTGAGAATGATCTTGCCAGATGGATCTGAGTATCAACAGGAAGGCAAAATCAATTTTTCTGCCAGTCAAATCGACTCATTATTAGGCACACAACAACTTCGTGCAACCTTTGAAAATATTGACCAGAGAATATTGCCAGGTCAATTTGTTCGTGTGAGAGTGAGCGCTGGAGAACCCAGGAGTGTTTACATTGTACCGCAAATTGCAGTCATGACTTCGGACCTGGGTAGATATGTCTATGTCATCAATGCAAGCAATGAAGTGATGCAGCGCCCCGTTATTGTGGGTGAGTGGATTGGTAAGGACTGGATTATTCTGGATGGGTTGAATACAGGTGATAAAGTAGTTATAGACAATATTATTAAATTAATGCCAGGTAAGGTTGTTGAACCTAAATTGCGTAATACTTTGTCTTCTTCATAATCAAACGCTGCATCCATTAATAGGTAACAACTGCGACACACATGGCCAGTTTCTTTATAACACGACCAATTTTTGCATCCGTTCTGTCTATTATTATTGTCTTAGCTGGCTTAGCGGCAGCTTTGCAGTTACCCATTGAGCAATATCCGAAGATAGCGCCGCCTACTGTTATCGTGACAGCAACATTTCCGGGTGCAAGTGCTGAGACCATGATAAAAACCGTTGCCGCTCCGATTGAGGAGAAACTCAGCGCAATTGAAGGGTTGCTGTACTTTAACTCCAGTGCTGATTCTAGCGGACGGTTAACGATCACGGTCACTTTTGAGATCGGAACCGACATTGATCGCGCCACTTTCAATGTCAGTAATGAGATCAATACTGCTGTGGCGCGCTTGCCCGATGAAGTTAGACGTGCAGGTATTACCGTTCAGAAGCGCTCCAACGACCTGTTGCTGGTTTTTGCGGTAACTTCCAAAGATCCCAAGCATACACAACTGTTTCTGAGTAATTTTATTACTAACAATATTCTGGATGACATGAGGCGCGCAACAGGCGTTGGTGAAGCAAGAATTTTTGGTGCGCAAGACTACTCCATGCGTATTTGGCTGCGACCTGACCGGATGGCGCAGCTGGGTATTACAACCACAGATATTGCGAATGCTATCCGGGCACAGAATGCGCAGCAAGCGGTCGGGAAGATTGGCCAGGAACCCGCACTGGCGGATCAACAATTGGTTTATACCGTGACAGCAAAGGGCCGGTTATTAGAACCTGAGCAATTTGAGAACATTATCCTGCGTTCGGGCGGGCCGCGCGGTGTGCTCTATCTTAAAGATGTAGCGCGTATCGAACTCGGGGCGCAGGATTATTCGACGCGCACACTGCTAAATGGGGAACCCGGTTTAGGAATTGGTATTTTTTTGCGCACTGGGGCCAATGCCCTGGAAACAGCGGCAGCCGTTAAAACCAGGATGCATGAGCTGAAGCATTATTTTCCCGAAGGCATGCAATACGTTATTTCTTATGATACCAGCGTGTTTGTTAAAGAATCGATTTGGGAAGTGGTGAAAACCCTTGGAGAAGCCATGCTTCTGGTAGTTCTGGTTGTTTACTTGTTTCTACAAAGCTGGCGCGCTACGCTGATTCCAATCATTGCCATACCGATTTCCTTGATCGGTACTTTTGCCGGGTTGTGGATACTAGGTTATTCGATTAATACGTTGACGCTCTTTGCAATGGTGCTTTCGATCGGCATTGTGGTTGATGATGCGATTGTCGTACTGGAAAATATCGAACGGCTAATGTCGCAGGAGAAGCTATCGCCGCTTGATGCAGCGATCAAAGCGATGCAGCAGGTATCCAGTGCCGTGGTAGCCATGACGATGGTATTGGCGGCAGTTTTTATCCCCGTTGCTTTTCTCGGTGGTATTGCCGGGGAGCTGTATCAACAGTTTGCTGTGACAGTGGCTGTAGCCGCCGTCATTTCCGGCGTTGTGGCTCTAACATTGACGCCCACACTCTGCGCGATGTTGCTCCAGCCCACTCATCAGCATTCGGCTTTTTTTACCTGGTTTAACGTTAATTTTGAGCGTGTGCGTGGATTGTATGTCGACATGGTTGGCTCGAGTCTTCGTCATTCGGTCAGAAGCGCGTTGATATTTGTAGTGTTGATTGCTGGCTTGATTTATCTGGTAAAAAATATACCCGATAGCTTTGTTCCACCGGAAGATCAAGGCTATGTCATAGTGGCAGTTATATTGCCCGATGGCGCAACGCTTGCAAGAACCATTAAAACGGCAGATGCCATCAACACCGAAATGGCCAAGGAACCTGCTGTGGTTTTCCAATTCGCAGTCAATGGACTGGATTTCATTGGCGGTGGTAACAAAACTAATATTTCAACCATATTTGTACGTTTGAAAGATTGGTCAGAACGTACGGCTAGCGCTGAAGATATTGTGAAAAAATTGTTCCAGATTGGGTCACAACAACCTGATGGTTTGGCCATTGCTTTTAATCCACCGGCGATACGCGGCCTGGGTAATACTGGCGGTTTTGAATTGTATGTACAGAGCCGTACAAATTCGGATACCACGCAATTAGCCAGTGTGGTCGGCGAGTTTATGCAAGCATTGAAGCAGGAATCCAAACTGGCAACGGTGAATACTTTTCTGCGGTCATCTGTTCCGCAATATTTTGTTGAAGTGGATGAAGCCAAAGCCATTGCACAAGGTGTGTCCATTGCAGATATCTATGCGGCGTTACAAAGCACCATGGGATCATTTTATGTGAATGATTTTAACCGTTCAGGACGGACCTATCGCGTGCAACTGCAAGCTGAAGCGGCTTATCGCATGAAAGCGGAGGATTTGGGAAAAGTGTATGTGCGTTCAGAATCCGGTTTGATGATTCCTTTGTCTGCATTGAGTAAAGTAAAGCATATTGTAGGTGCAGAACAATTGGAGCGGTTCAATGGATTACTGTCGGCAAAAATAATGGGTAGCGGTGCCAATGGCGTCAGTTCGGGTGAGGCGATTGCATTGGTTGAAAGCATTGCGACCAAAGCATTGCCGGAGGGCTATCAGATCGCCTGGACAGGTGCTGCGTTTCAGGAAAAAAAGATGGGCTCAGCAGCAATTTTTGCTTTCAGTTTAGCTATCGTCATGGTGTTTTTAATTCTGGCAGCACAATTTGAAACCTGGGCACTGCCATTGGCTGTCATTATGGCGATTCCTTTTGCTATGGTGGGTGCATTAATAGCGATTTTGTTACGCGATATGCCTAATGATGTTTATTTTCAGATTGGTATGGTGACATTAATTGGATTAACGGCTAAAAATGCGATTCTGCTGGTCGAATTCGCAAGCCAGAAAATGAAAGAAGGTGTCGATATTAAACAGGCAGCTATTCAATCAGCCCAGTTACGTTTTCGACCTATTGTAATGACTTCCATGGCTTTTATATTGGGTGTTGTGCCGTTAGTAATCGCGACCGGAGCAGGCTCAGCAGCACGGCAATCTATGGGAACAGGAGTTTTTGGCGGGATGATAATGGCAGCCTTTATTGCCACGATATTTGTACCGTTATTTTTTTCCTGGTTTGTGAATAAACATGATCCAAAGCTGCCAGGAAGCAAACAAAAAATTATTGAACAATCTACACTATCATTTAAACCTGTAAAAAAGACTCAATCTTAGCCGTAAGGTAAATAAGGTCAGTTGGTAAGACGCAATTGTATGAATTCAACCAAAACTAAAATACTCCAACCAGTCCAGAAAAAACTGGTAAATACCAATATTATCCTGGTTGGTATGATGGGAGCTGGTAAATCGACTATTGGTAGAGCCTTGGCTAATGCTCTGGGTAAGGAATTTGTAGACTCAGATCATGTAATTCAGGAACGTACGGGCGCAAAAATTCCAGTTATATTTGAGATTGAGGGTGAGGCTGGATTTCGTAAACGTGAATCTGAAGTGCTGATTGAACTGGTTAAGAAAAACAATATCGTTTTGGCTACGGGCGGTGGTGCAGTTCTGAGTCAGGAAAATCGTCAATTACTTGAACAAAACGGAATTGTTATATATTTGCGGGCATCGGTAAATGATTTGTATCGACGTACCCGACATGATAAAAATCGACCCTTACTTCAAACACCTAATTTATTTGCAAGATTGAATGAACTGTATATTCAACGGGATGCTCTTTATCGTGAAACGGCCCATGTAATAATAGATAGCGGTAAACAAGGTGTTCGTTATTTGATACAAAAACTCATTAATAAGCTAAGTTCCATTAATCTCAATAACATAAAACAGAATGGTAACCAGATTACTATGCAAACTATTTCGGTAGATTTGACTACTTCATCAGAAAAACGCAGCTATCCGATACATATTGGTCATGGAATCCTGGAACAGGTTGATTTGATCCTGTCTTGCTTGCCGCAAAAACGGGTTGCCATTGTGAGTAATACAACCGTCGCACCCCTATACCTGGAAAAATTGCGCACGGCATTGGAAAAACAGGGGGTTATTTCTGTTTCAATTATTCTTCCAGATGGTGAGGTACATAAAAATTGGGAAACTTTAAACTTAATTTTTGATGCACTGCTTAAAAATCACTGCGAACGAAATACGACCATACTGGCTCTTGGCGGCGGTGTGGTCGGTGATCTTGCCGGATTTGCTGCGGCGACTTATTTACGAGGCGTGCCATTTATTCAGATACCAACGACATTGCTGTCACAGGTTGACTCTTCAGTGGGTGGTAAAACCGGTATCAATCATCCATTGGGTAAAAATATGATTGGTGCCTTTTATCAGCCGCGCATGGTATTAACGGATAGTGCAACATTGAATACTTTGCCAGATAGAGAACTACGCGCTGGCCTTGCTGAGATGATTAAGTATGGCTTAATTCGCGATCCAGCTTTTTTTGATTGGCTCGAACAAAATATGCAACGCTTACTAGCGCGTGATCCAATCATTCTTAATGAAGCCATTCAGCGTAGTTGTGAGAACAAAGCTGAGTTAGTGGCCACAGATGAAAAGGAAAAAGGGGTGCGCGCTTTGCTAAATCTAGGACATACGTTTGGCCATGCTATTGAAAATGGGATGGGATATGGCATCTGGCTGCATGGTGAAGCAGTGGCAGCAGGGACAGTGCTGGCGGCTGAATTGTCTCGACGTATGAAACTCATTAGTGAAGCTGATGTTAATCGTATACGCAAGATTTTTATACAAGCCGGATTACCTGTTGCTGCACCTGAAATGTCACCAGAAAAATATTTGCAATTGATGCTGCTGGACAAAAAAGTCGATGCTGGAAGAACTCGTTTTATTCTACTGAATCGTATTGGTGAAGCAGTAATGCGGGCAGATATTTCACCCGCATTATTGACTGAAACAATAATAGCCTGTATGACAAATGAATAAGCTGGCTGCCTATGCTGTATCTTCTGATCACTCACGTGGACGCATGATTCATGAAGATTCGCCTGTTGGACGCAGTGAGTTTCAGCGTGACCGGGATCGAATCATACATTCCACAGCATTTCGCCGGCTGGAATATAAAACCCAGGTTTTTGTAAATCATGAAGGGGATTTATTTCGTACACGCCTGACACATAGTTTGGAAGTTGCGCAAATAGGGCGTTCAATTGCAAGAAACTTGTGTTTGAATGAAGATTTAGTCGAGGCGATTGCACTCGCTCATGATCTGGGGCACACCCCATTTGGACATGCGGGTCAAGATGCATTGAATGATTGCATGAAGGATTATGGTGGTTTTGAACATAATCTTCAGTCCTTGCGAGTCGTTGATGTTCTGGAAGAGCGTTATGCTGCCTTTGATGGTCTTAATCTTTGTTATGAAACGCGGGAAGGCATACTCAAACATGTTGCCAGAAAGAATGCGCAAAAACTGGGTGAAATTGGAGAGCGTTTTTTACAGGATAGAAGACCCTCTCTGGAAGCGCAGTTGGCAAATTTTGCAGATGAAATTGCCTACAACAATCATGATGTAGATGATGGATTGCGTTCAGGTTTAATTACGTTGAACCAATTGGAAAAAGTATGCATTTTTTCGTATCACTTAACACAGGTAAAAAATAAATATCCAGCACTTCCAGAGCGTCGCATGGTTTTTGAAACGGTACGCAGCATGATTAATACATTGGCCACCGGCTTAATTGAACAAAGCATTCTCAATATCAAACATGCGGCTGTGGATAGTCTGGCTGAAGTCCATATGGCTCCACTACTGATCGGTTTTAGCCAGCAGATAAAAAAGGAACAGCAGGAATTAAAGAAATTCCTGCACGATAACCTTTATCGGCATTTTCGCGTTGTACGTATGAGCAACAAAGCGCGCCATACTATCGAAAAGTTATTTACGGCTTTTAGCTCAGATAGACAACTGCTTCCTGTCAAATATCAGAAAAAATTTGAACAGGAGGGACATCAGGCTATCGCTGATTATATTGCTGGTATGACAGACCGGTATGCGATTAAAGAATATCAACGTTTATTTACGATTGCAGAAAATTAATCACGTATCCATACGGTGGTGCATGCGCGATAGATGGGGTATTTTGGATTTTTTTGAATATTTCTATAAATTTTGGCCGAGCTTGTCCCTATGTTTGGGCAGCCCCAGCTTTCTTTAGTCATAGTCCTGAGTCTCACAAAAATGAGAATAACAATAAGACAATGACCCAAAATACCAATAACCTGGCCGCTTATATCTGGTCTCTGGCCGATTTGCTGCGCGGTGATTTCAAGCAAAGCCAGTACGGCCGTGTGATTCTGCCGTTTACTTTGCTGCGCCGTCTTGAGTGTGTGCTGGAGCCAAGCAAACCAGCCGTTCTGGCAGCGCACGAGAAAGTGATCAACATGAATGTCCCGGAAGAAGCACAGGAAAAGCTGTTGCTGAGAGCCACGGGCGGCTTGTCATTTTTCAATATCTCGAAAATGGATCTTGCCAGATTGGGGGAGGCGGGCATTGCGGCCAATCTGGAATCGTACATTCAGGGATTTTCCAGAGATGCGCGGGAGATTTTCGAGCATTTCAAGTTCAGAGAATTCATCGGTGAGCTGAACGATGCCAACCTGCTGTACAAAATCGTGCAGAAGGTGCGGTCGACGGATTTAAGTCCCAAATCGGTTTCCAATCACGAGATGGGGCTGGTATTTGAAGAACTGATCCGGCGCTTTGCCGAAAGCTCGAATGATACCGCCGGGGAGCACTTCACCCCGCGCGATATTGTGCGCCTCACCACCTCGCTGGTGTTCATGGAAGATGACGACGCCCTCACCAAACCGGGCATCATCCGCACCATCTACGATCCGACCGCAGGCACCGGCGGTTTTCTGTCGGCGGGTATGGAATATGTGCACGAATTAAACCCGCAAGCGGTGATACGCGGCTATGGGCAGGAACTGAATCCCGAGAGTTACGCCATCTGTAAAGCGGATATGCTGATCAAAGGACAGGAAGTCAGCAATATCAAACTGGGCAATACGCTGTCGAACGATCAGCTGTATACCGGCAAATTTGATTACATGTTATCCAATCCGCCGTTTGGCGTCGATTGGAAAAAAATCGAACAAACCATCAAGGACGAACATACGTACAAAGGCTTTGCCGGACGCTTTGGCCCCGGCTTGCCACGGGTCTCGGACGGCTCGCTGTTGTTCCTGCTGCATCTCATCAGCAAGTTGCGTGATGCTTCTGCTGGCGGGGCGCGTATCGGCATCATCCTCAACGGCTCACCGTTGTTTACCGGCGGCGCGGGTTCGGGGGAATCCGAGATTCGCCGTTACATTCTCGAAGCCGATTTGCTGGAGGCCATCGTCGCATTGCCCACGGATATGTTCTACAACACCGGTATTGCCACGTATGTGTGGATATTGTCGAATAAAAAAGCCGCTGAACGCAAAGGCAAAGTGCAATTGATCAATGGCGTCAATCTGTGCAGCAAAATGCGTAAGTCGTTAGGCTCCAAACGCAATGTGATGGAAGAAAACGACATCGCCACCATCACCCGCGCCTTTGGTGCGTTTGAAGCGGTTGAGGCGCGTGAACTGGATAAACCCAGTGAACAAAAAAGCAACCGTGGCCGCCAGTCAGAAAACCCCAAAACAGCCGCCGCAAAAACCTTTGCCAGCAAAATCTTCCCGGCCCATGCCTTCGGTTATCGCCGCATTACCATTGAACGCCCGTTACGGTTTTCCTATCAATTCAGCGATGAACGCCTGGCGGAATGCCGCTATGCGCCCGGTGCACTGAATGCCGCGATGCAATGGATTTATAAAGAATACCATTGCTGGGAAGGCAAAACTTGGACGGATGCTGAAGATTATCCTCACTATGGCGATGTGACCGAACACGAAGAAGCCATTCGCCGTTACCTGAAAACGCATTTTGCCGAACTGAAGGAAAAACAGATCAAGGATCTGCTCGATCGGAAAACCTGGCTGGAACAAAAACAGGTATTGTTGAAAGCCAAACAACTGCAAGCCGCCATCGGCACGCAGCAATATGATGATATGAATGGTTTTGACGAAACGCTCAAAGTTGCTTGCAAGCAGCAGGGCATTGCACTGGAAGCCAAAGAAAAGAAACAAATCACCGATGCGGTGAGCTGGAAGAATCCGGGTGCGGTAAAAGTGATCCGAAAAGTTCACGCTGGCAAAGCGAATCCCATTTATGGATTATTTGAAGTCATCGGTACGGACGGGAAAAAACGAGTAGTGGAATATCAGGCTGATGGCGACTTGCGCGACTTTGAGAATGTCAGCCTTGACCCTTCCCAATCCGTGAATGCGATCAACGAAGCCTACTTCCTGAAAGAAGTGCAGCCGCATGTGCCGGATGCGTGGATCGATGCGAGCAAGAAAGACGACAAGGATCAGGAAATTGGTATTGTCGGCTATGAAATTCCGTTTAACCGGCATTTCTACCAGTATCAGCCGCCGAGGGATTTAGCCCAGATTGATGCGGATCTGGATGCGGTATCCGCCGATATTATGAAATTGCTGCAAGAAGTGCATTCATAATGACGGGGCGATATAAATCCTATCCTGAATATATGGATTCTGGGGTGGATTGGCTTGGAAAAGTGCCAACAAGCTGGAAAGTAATGCCTTGTCGTGGCGTAGTTAGAAATATAGTTGAAAAAAATGAAGGTATTCTTGATCAGAATTATCTTTCATTAATGGCTAACGTGGGGGTTATTAAATACGAAGATAAAGGGGATATAGGCAATAAAAAACCAGATGACCTTAGTAAATGTAAAATTGTTAAAAAGGGCAACTTGGTTATCAACAGTATGAACTATGCAATTGGTTCATACGGCATGTCTGAGTATGACGGAGTATGCAGCTCGGTTTATATAGTATTAGATGCTAATGGTGAGGCAGTAGAGCGTAGGTTTGCGCTGAGGGTATTTGAAAATAAGCCATTCCAAAAATATTTATCTACTTTTGGAAATGGAATTTTGGAGCATCGCGCAGCGATCGGTTGGGACGATATTAAAAGCGCATATATTGCCGTTCCATCTAAAGAAGAGCAATTGGCAATTCTAAACTTCCTTGATTACGAAACCGCCAAAATCGATACCCTGATCGAAAAACAACAACAGCTCATCAAACTGCTCAAAGAAAAACGACAGGCCGTCATTAGCCATGCCGTGACCAAAGGTTTAAATCCCAATGCCAAGATGCGCGACTCGGGGGTTGAGTGGTTTGATAAATTGCCTGGGCATTGGAATGTGGGTAGGCTTGGCTATTATTCATTTATTTCAAATGGTGCAACGCCATCTAGAGAAAACCTTGCATATTGGGAATCAGGTACTATAGGTTGGTTAAACAGCTCAAAAGTAAATGACATTTATATTCGAGAGGCGGATCAGTTTATAACCCCTCTAGCAGTAAGCCAAACAAGCGTTAAGAAAGTAAAAGAAAATGATTTAGTTATTGCGATAACTGGAGAAGGACAAACAAGAGGAAGAGTGGCTATTTGTAAGACATCGGTAACCATTAATCAACATTTAGCTGGGATGTCAATCAATAACGAATCGCTTCATTACGAATATCTTTTCTATTGGTTAACGAGTCAATATGAGAGGGTTAGATTTGAATCTTCAGGTGCAGGTTCTACTAAAGGAGCCATAACATGTGAGGATATTAAATCTTATCCTTTGCCTGTTCCTCCTCTGGATGAACAAAAAGCAATTGTCTCTCATATTGTCGCAATAACTGAAAAAGTTGATTCATTAATTAATCTTTCTGAGAAGCAAGTTTTATTCTCACAAGAACGCCGCACCGCCCTAATTTCCGCCGCCGTCACCGGAAAAATCGATGTCCGAAACTGGCAGGCACTCAATGGCTAACGATAACAACACACTAGCTGAAAACATCACGCGCGTGATTCATGCGCATGCACAGGTGGACGCCATTTATCTGTATGGCTCACGCGCGAAGCAAACGGCGCACGCCCACAGCGATTGGGATATCGCCGTGGTATTCAGTCATTTTGAGCCGGATGTGAATGCGCGTTTGCTGCGTCCGCAAATGCTGGAAGCCGCACTGGAGCGTGAATTAAAACTTTATAATCAGATTAGTGTGATTGATCTGGAAGCTGCGCCGGTTCTTTTGCAATACAGCATTTTGATGTCGGCGGTGAAATGGTTTGATCGCAACGTGCCACATGTCAAACGGGTTGAGCAGAGTATTTTGTCGAAATGGGAGAAGGATTATGAGAGATATTGCCTATGAGCAGGCATTGCTCCGGCATCAACGCAAAATGTTGCGCATTTTGGACGAATACAGCCGCGAAGATGGCAAATCTTGGACAGAGCGCGATTTTCTGGCGATACAACGCGCCTTGCAGATTTATATCGAATCGTTCATTGGCATGGCGCGGTATTTTGCCCAGCAAAAATATGATTTGTCCGTGAGTCAATCCCGCGAAGCAATCGACGAATTAAAAAACCGTGGCGATTTGAGTCCTCAACAACATGAGGAATTGCTGAAAATGATCGGCTTCCGCAATGTGCTGGTACATGATTATTTGGAGATTAATGACAGTATCGTGCAAGCAGTGGTCACTAAAAAGGATTACGCCATCATGGAGCCGCTGATTGTGCAGTGGCAGAATGCATTGAACACCTTAGCAGGTCGTTGAAAAGCTATCTGCGTTGCCGCTACGGTGTTAAAAACAGGCTCAAAATGCTCATTTATTACGCATAAACTGCGCTTTTTCGCCTGTTTTTGCCTTGTATCGCCTGTCTCGAAAACGTTTTTCAATGCCCTGCTGGGCAAGGACGCAAAACAATCTTGAATTTCACAATCCATACCGGCAAAGCCAACGAGCTGACATTTCAAAGCGACATGCTCAGGCACCTGATCGCCAATGGCTGGCTGCTGGGCAAAGCGGAGCACTATCATCGCGAACTGGCTTTGTACCCGGAAGATTTACTGGGTTTTGTCAAGGAAACGCAGGATGAGCAATGGCAGAAATTCTGCGCCCTGTATCCGTCTAATCCGGAACAAAAATTTCTGGAGCGTGTTGCCCATCAACTGAATAAGTCCGATCCCAACGCCGCCGACAAGGCCATGCGCACTTTCGGCACGCTCGGCGTATTGCGCCATGAACTGCGCGACCGCGGTACGCGGTTCAGCTTGTGCCAGTTTAAACCGGAACACGAATTAAACCCGGACACGCTCGCGAAATACCAAAAGAACCGTTGCCGCGTGGTGCCGGAGCTGGTGTATTCCCCGTGGGCAACGGACGAGCATCTGAGTCAGACGGGAACGAAAGCCAAGGCGTGGCGCATCGACTTGGTGCTGTTTGTGAATGGCTTGCCGGTGGCGACACTGGAACTGAAGTCGGAATTCAAGCAGGCGGTATTTAATGCCATCCAGCAATACAAAACCACCCGCTTTGCGACAGATCCCGTCACCAAAAAGACCGAGCCGTTGTTGACCTTCAAACGCGGTGCACTGGTGCATTTTGCCGTGAGCCAATACGAAGTGTATATGACCACGCGCCTGGAAGGCGAAGACACTTTCTTCCTGCCGTTTAACAAAGGCACGGCAGAAGGCGGTGCCGGAAACGATGTGCCCGAGGATGTGAACCGGTACGCGACCGATTATTTGTGGAATGAAGTCTTGCTGCCGGATAATCTGCTGACCATTCTCGCGCGCTATGTGCATTTGCAGATTGAAGAAAAAGAAGACTGGGAAGGACGCAAAAGCAAGAAAGAAACCCTGATCTTTCCGCGCTATCACCAATGGGATGTGGTGAACAAGTTGATGAATGCAGCGCGGATTGAGGGCCCCGGCCATAAATATCTGATCCAGCACAGTGCCGGTTCGGGTAAATCCAATTCGATTGCCTGGGTCGCGCATCAGTTATCGTCACTCTACAACCCGCAGGGCAGCAAACTATTTAATTCCGTCATCGTGGTGACGGATCGGACGGTATTGGATGATCAGTTGCAGGATACGATCAATCAGTTTGAGCATGTCGACGGTGTGGTCGGGCGCATCAATCGCCAGGAAGGCGACGGTTCCAAATCGGAAAAGCTGGCCGCCGCGCTGGAAAGTTCGCAGCCGATCATTATTGTGACCATTCAGACTTTTCCGTATGTATTGCGCGCGATTGAGAACAGCGTCAGTTTGAAAACACGCTGCTATGCGATTATTGCGGATGAAGCGCATTCGTCACAAACCGGCTCCACCGCACGTCAGTTGAAAGAAGTCTTGATGATTGATGCGAAAGCAGACGGGGAAGAAGAGCTCAGTAGCGAGGATATTCTGGATGCCGCGGTAGCCTCGCGCCGCGCTTCCAATAATCTGAGTTATTTTGCCTTCACGGCCACACCGAAAACCAAAACGCTGGAATTGTTTGGCCGCTTGCCGAATCCGCATGAGCCGCCATCCAAAACCAATAAGCCGGAGGCCTACCATGTGTACAGTATGCGTCAGGCGATTGAGGAAGGTTTTATTCTGGATGTGTTGAAAAATTACACCAACTACAAGGTGGCCTATAACCTCGCGCAGAAAATCCAGAGCGCGGATCAGGAAGTCGAAAGCAGGAAAGCCAAGGTCAAGCTTAACCAGTGGGTGCGTTTGCATGAATACAACATCGCCCAGAAGGTGCAAGTCATCATCGAACATTTCCGATCCAATGTGATGAGGCTGTTAGGCGGACAAGCGAAAGCGATGGTCGTCACCAGTTCCCGCAAGGAAGCGGTGCGCTACAAACTGGGTTTTGATAAATACATTACGGAAAAAGGTTATCAAAAGATTCATGCCATGGTGGCCTTCTCCGGCGAAGTGGAATTCAGCGAGAAAGATCCGAATGTCGCCGCGTTGCTCGGTGAAAAATTTACTGAAAGCAACATGAACCCCAATCTGAAAGGCCGCGAACTGCGCAAAGCCTTTGATACCGATGATTATCAGGTGATGATCGTCGCCAACAAATTCCAGACCGGTTTTGATCAGCCCAAACTCTGCGCCATGTATGTGGACAAAAAACTTGGCGGGGTGGAGTGTGTGCAAACGCTGTCGCGCTTGAATCGCACCTATCCCGGAAAAGCGGAAACCGGCACTTTTATTCTGGATTTCTTCAATGAACCGCAGGATATTCTCGATGCCTTTCAACCCTATTACCAGACTGCGGAACTGGCCGATGTTTCCGACCCGGACTTGATTTTTGATCTGTTTGATAAACTTCGGGCTGCCGGTATTTTTACCTGGAATGAAGTGGAGCAGTTCTGTGCTGCCTTTTTCGTCAAAAACAAAAGCAACGCCGCGATTGCCAATATCTGCAAGCCTGCCGTAGAACGCTGGCAAAAACGCTATCAGTCAGCGCTTGAAGCCTACAAATTGGCGAAAGAGATGTTTGAGCGCACCAAGAGAACCCGTGATGCCGTGTTAATCGCCAATGCGGAAAACAGTTTTAAAGAGTGCAAAAAAGAGAAGGATGCGCTCGACATTTTCAGAAAGGATTTGGGCACTTTTGTGCGTTTCTATGAGTTTATGTCGCAGATCGTCGATTACGACGATAAATCATTGGAGAAACTCAGCCTGTATGCGCGGCATTTACGCCCGATGCTGCGTGAAACGTTGATGGAAGAAGATAGCATCGATTTAAGCAGCGTATTGCTCAGCCATTACCGCCTGTCCAAAATTCTCCAGCAGGACTTGAAGTTACAACAAGATACTGGTGAATATCAGCTTAAACCCGGTGAGGGCCTGGGCACGGCCAGCGCTAAAGATAAGCAGGAAGAATTTCTGTCGCAGATCATCAGCCGCTTGAATGAGCTTTTTATTACCGACCATCTGACAGAAAAAGACCTGGTGAATTACGCCTACACCATACGGGATAAAGTCAGTGAAAATGCCCTGGTCATGAAACAAATCGCCAATAATTCACCTGAACAGGCGATGCTGGGAGATTTTACCAAGGCCGTTGATGATGCCGTCATGGATAGTAGTGAGGCGCACCAAAATCAGATGATGCAATTATTATCCAATCCCGCCAAAGCGGCTAATTTTGCTAAAGTGGTGTTTGATTTATTGAAGCTGGCGAAATGAGCTGTTTGATTGCTGTGCCAGTTTTAAGGCGGAATCGCACCACTTATCCCCGGCTGGAGCAACTCCTTCTTGTAAAAGAGGTTATTCCGCAGAGTTGCTCCTAACTAAATCCAGATGCTGTAGGACTCATATTATTCTGCAATAGACGATAGTGAACCGGATGTGGCGATTAAGAAGGCTGACGACTTTATCCATCAGCATCTCAAGTGACCGATATGGGATGTTGTGGAGAGAAAATGATAAAATTATTGATTTCTCGGCAACATCAGGTATCTGAATGACATGAATCGATTCAGGATGACATGCTTCACATATTCATTGGGTGATTCAAATCGACTGAACGGAAATAAAGACAGGAGTAATCAAATGAAAGTGAAAGACCTATTCAAACCGGCTACGGTCTTGGTGATTGCGGTGAGTGCAGGGAGCTGGCAATGGGCAATTGCCAGCGATCAGCTGATGACGCAACCTGGAGAGGATTACCTGGCAAAAGGGCTGTTGGACTCGATTCCGCTTTGGGGATTGTTCTTGTTGACGGTGGCATTCGTGATAGCCTCATTATGGCTGGGGAGGCTGGTGGGCAGGAAACGTACGGAAAAAACAGAGGGAGCGGTAGGGATTGTTGTAGGCGCCGTGCTAAGCCTGCTGGCCTTCCTGCTGGCCTTTACGTTCAACATCGCATCCAACCGCTTCGATGCCCGCAAGCAGGTCTTGCTGGACGAGGTGGAATCCATCGGCACGACCTATCTCCGAGCCGGTTTGTTATCCGAACCCCAAGGGGGAGAAATCCGCCAGCACTTGCGAGAATACGTGGACGTGAGGCTGGGAGAAGGGATTCATCGACCGGTGAACCTGGTGGCGGTGCATGCCAGGACGCTGCAACTGCACGACGAAATGTGGTCCACGGCCACGGCTCTCGTCGCAGCTGGCCATAAATCAGAGATCGATGCTCTCTTCATCGATTCCCTGAACCAAACGATCGACTTGCACAACCGCCGAGCGGCGACCGTTTTTCTCTATCGCGTACCTGACATGGTTTGGATTTCACTTATGTTGGCAAGCGTGATATCAATGACGATGGTTGGTTATCTGTTTGGCATATCTAATTCCGGCGACTGGTTGTTGAGTCTGGCCATGGCTTTGATCTTCTCGGTTGTCATCACACTCACGTCCGCTTTGGATCGTCCAATGGTACGCGTCAATCAGGGTCCCATGATAGAGCTTCAGAAATCTATACGAGCTTCTGAGCAGCCGCCTGACGGCAGCGTAACGTCCAGATCCGGAATGTAGGAGACATCCGCATGTCGTTTTGAAGATCGTTGATGTTGGTTGATCGGACAACCTCCTGGATGGTTGCCATCGACAGTATTAGCCTTGCCGAATTTCGTAGAACGCTGGAGCTGATCCAGGTCTTCGTCAGTCTTGCTTTAGGGCATACTTGCCACTACCGAGGAAGAGCACGCACAGGCCGCTAATCAGGTAAAAACCTTGCAACTCCAGGTGCCATCCCCCATGATGGGTGAGTGTGAACAAGTCACCCATGTGCATCAGCCAGAAGGCAAACAACATGTTCACCACGATGAGAAAGCCGCCGATGCGGGAATACAAGCCCAGTATCAGCAACACGGGTGCTACGATCTCACCAATGTAGATACCATAAGCCAGCACTTCGGGCATTCCTTTTACTACCAATGTCTCTTTTATGAATGTCAGATTGGAAGTGTCGCCAATCTTGGCGATGCCATGGAAAAGCATCATGGCTCCCAATGCTACACGCAACAACAGTTTCGCCAGATCATCTTGTTTCAAAAAACCCATAACTTACTCCTCATGTAGTTAAAAACTAATTAATGGATTGTCGGCTTCAGGATGTCTTTAAATTTCAGCGCCGGTGAATGATCCCAACCGATTTTGTGTCATAACCGGTTTTGACTTCATGATGGGCCACAGCTTGTAAAGGTTTTGTCGCATTATCCCTAAAAAAATAGAGAGATTCAGGGAATAATTTATCTTACCTTGAAACAAGGTGGTTTTATCTTGCTAAAGCATAAAATTGTTCTGCAAAAGATATCTCGTCGCCGCCTTCCATTATCAGTTGGCCTTTGCGGATCATGTGCATTAATTCGATGCCAGTCAAGATGTTTTTGGCTGAATGAAAGGATTTAACCCGGATATTGCATGAATTCGCACGATGATCACGCATGATATTGGTTTCACAAGGGATTTTTCGAAGAAGCGGTGTAGTTATTCATACACCCGACTGAGACAAATCCCTTGTGGAATCAAGAGACAAGTGAGGGCGTGTGTAATTCATGCAATATCCGGGTTAAAACCGGTGGTCCGCGAAACGGTTGTAATGAAAACCATCACACAAGCGAGTGTAGCAGCGACAAGGATATGTCTGCGTAGGGTTTTCATTGCGGAATTCTATTCCTGGCGAATTGGGCCGCACCCGGATGGAACGAATACGGTCGGTTATCTTATTTAGCGTTTCACTCAGTGCCGTATCAACGGCCACTAAGACCAGCTTCGATCTGCTTCTGAACCTTCTCAAGATTGAAGGATCCAGCCGTTTGGCTAGGCGGATAGTCTTTCATGGTCATGAGGAAGTTGGCCGCGAGTCCCTGAACCGGTGCGATCACATAGATGCGATCGATGAGCCAGTCCCAATAAGTGTTCGAGTTGTGCTGCGCCTTCTCGAACGGATCCCGTCGCAGATTGACGATCAGGGGGAAACGCAGCTCCTGCCACGGCTCTTGCCACACACCGAGCTGTGAACCGCGGTTCTCCAGGAACGTAAGCTTCCAGTCCTGGTAGCGCGCAGCGACGATATGTCCATCGTCGTTCATGTACCAGAATTCCTTGCGCGGAGACTCCTTCACCTTGCCGCTCAAGTAATCAAGCATGTTATAACCATCGATATGGTTCCGGTAAGTACGGCCATTAAATTCTGCACCCTTCAGCAATTTCTCCTTCACATCCGGAGCGCCAGCGGCTGCGGCAAAGGTGGGAAACCAGTCCTCATGGGCGACGATTCCATTGAGGGTCACGCCTGCGGGGAAGTGGCCTGGCCAACGGATGAAGGCAGGGACGCGATAGGCACCTTCCCAGTTGGAGTTCTTTTCACCCCGGAAAGGCGTGGTGCCCGCATCGGGCCAGGTGTTGTAGTGCGGGCCGTTGTCCGTAGAATACTGGACGATAGTGTTGTTTGCGAGCCCAAGATCGTCGATCAATTTGAGGAGTTCGCCCACGTGCATGTCATGTTCGACCATGCCGTCGCTGTATTCATCCTGACCGGAAATGCCGCGATGCTCCGGCTTCACATGGGTGCGAAAGTGCATGCGTGTGCCATTCCACCAGACGAAGAACGGCTTGCCAGCTTTGGCCTGGCGGGTGATGAATTCCTTGGCGGCAGCGACCGTTTCATCATCAATGGTCTCCATGCGCTTCCTGGTCAGTGGACCCGTGTCCTCAACCGTTTGTCCGCTTTGACCGTCGGCTTTGGACTTGATGACACCACGCGGACCGAACTTCTTGCGGAACTCGGGATTTTTCGGATAGTCCATATTCTCGGGTTCCTCTTCCGCATTCAAGTGGTAAAGGTTGCCAAGGAATTCGTCAAAACCGTGCATGGTGGGCAGGTGCTCGTCACGGTCGCCCAAATGGTTTTTGCCGAACTGTCCGGTGGCGTAGCCCTGACTTTTGAGGATCGTGGCCATGGTGATATCAGTCTTCTGCCAGCCTTCTTTGGCGCCGGGTAGTCCGACTTTGGTCATGCCGTTGCGGACAGGAACGGAACCGCCAACGAAAGCAGAACGGCCTGCGGTACAGCTCTGTTGCGCGTAGTAGTCGGTGAAACCGATGCCCTCTTTGGCGATGCGGTCAATGTTCGGCGTCTGGTAACCCATCATGCCATGGTTGTTGTGGCTGATGTTCCAAGTTCCGATATCATCGCCCCAGATGACGAGGATGTTGGGCTTGCTCGACTGCGCCAAGGCAATCGGCGCAATAGCGACCGCCGCAAGCATCAACGCAACGGTCTTGGCGTATTTGAAAATTTTTGTGTACATAAACTCCCCACTTGCTGGATGAAATAACCAGTGCAAAAGCCGAAAAATCACCCCTGCCTTTCGAAGTTTGATCGTCACCACGTGATTAGTCAAATGAATAATCTGCATGATTATGATAACCTCCGTGCATGGATATTGAGATTCGAATCTTACGGGTCTATCGCATTATCCCCACAAAAAGAGATTCAGGGCGAGTGATTTATCTTGCCTTGAAACAAGGTGGTTTTATCCTGCCAAACCAAAAATTGTTTTGCAAAAGATATTTTGGGCACCTCTAAAAATCCAGATTTCATCCCAACTTCTGCGTTGCGGGAAAAATTTTTTCCTTATATATTATTCTATTTATTTAACGAAAAAAATGACCGGAAAATATGGCTAAAATAGCTTTTCCGTAGTAAATCATTCTATTCTCGGACAGCCTCCTGGGAAGTAACAATCATAAAGGTTATAGGTGGAAATTAAGTATACTGATGAAAATTCAGGTTAAAAAGAAAATCTATAAAAATCTAGCCCGGATATTGCATGAATTCGCACGATGATCACGCATGATATTGGTTTCACAAGGGATTNNATCCCTTGTGGAATCAAGAGACAAGTGAGGGCGTGTGCAATTCATGCAATATCCGGGCTAGTTAGGGTAAGCTGTTCATTATGACAGTTCAAAATGTTCAGAAATGGTTTGAATCCTCTCTTGGTCAATATTTGGTTGATCACGAGTATTGTTATTTTGATCAAGTTGTAGCAGATATCTTTGGCTATAATGCAGTCCAGATTGGCTTGCCTCAATATAATTTTCTTCGATTCAATAGAATGCCTTTACATTTCTCTGTGGGACTTGAGAGTCAGGCTTCTTTACTTGCTGCAGCTGATTTTCTTCCGATTCAAAGTAACAGTATGGATCTTGTCATTTTGCCCCATGTGCTTGAGTTTAATACCAATCCACATCAGATTCTACGTGAAGTGCATCGCATATTGATCCCTGAAGGCCATATTGTTATATCTGGTTTTAATCCATTTAGCTTATGGGGAACTTGCCATTATTTAAAATCTACACGGCGAGAGTTTCCATGGAACGGGAATTTTATAGCCTTATCAAGACTTAAAGATTGGTTGAAGTTACTGGATTTTGAGATGGCTGGAGGTCGACTCAGTTGCTATACACCACCATTTAAACAAGAAAAATGGCGCCAGCGGCTTAATTTTATGGAGGCAGCCGGTGATCGCTGGTGGCCCATTTCAGGAGGAGTATATTTCTTGCATGCTATTAAACACATGCACGGTATGCGGATTATTAAACCCGGTTGGAAGAATTGTTTGGATACTAAGGAGAAAATGGCACCAGCGACTCAGAAATTTAATGAAATCTCTACGGAAGAACGGTCATCTAATAACTCTAATCAGACTGATAATTTAAACAAGCCATGAGTATAGATGACTCTAAAGTTGTCGAAATATACACGGATGGTGCGTGTAAAGGAAATCCTGGTATTGGAGGGTGGGGGGCTTTGCTAAGATATGCAGGCCATGAGCGTGAAATTTTTGGTGGTGAAAGAGTAACAACCAATAATCGTATGGAGTTACTTGCTGCAATACGTGCCTTAGAATCTTTAAAGCGCCCATGCAGAGTACATTTATATACGGATTCACAATATGTGCAGAAAGGTATTAGTCAATGGATTGATTCATGGAAAGCACGTAACTGGCGCACATCTGATAAAAAGCCAGTTAAAAACGAGGATCTTTGGAAGCTGCTTGATCATTTAACGCAGCAACATGAGATTGAATGGTGTTGGGTACGTGGTCACTCGGGTCATGATGGCAATGAGAGAGCTGATCAGTTGGCAAATCGTGGTGTTGCAATGATTACTTCTGAAAAAATACAAAATAACCAGAGCCTTTAATATGCGCCAAATAGTCCTGGATACCGAAACAACCGGCTTGGAACATAAACACGGACACCGTATTGTGGAAATAGCGGCGGTGGAGTTATGCAATAGGCAATTTACCGGTAATAACTTTCACTATTATCTTAATCCTGAACGGGACAGTGATGAAGGAGCCTTGCAAGTACATGGCCTAACCACTGAGTTTCTTCAAGACAAGTCGAAATTCCATGAAATATCCAAGGAGTTTCTAAGTTTCATCAACGACGCTGAATTGATTATCCATAATGCACCATTTGATGTTGGATTTCTTAATCATGAATTGGATTTGATCAATTTACAAACACTGGATAGCTATTGTTTGTTAATAACGGATACATTGAAATTAGCAAAGGAACTACACCCTGGTAAACGTAATAACCTTGATGTTCTATGCGAACGTTACAATATAGATAATTCAAGACGCACGCTGCACGGCGCATTGTTGGATGCTGAGTTATTGGCTGAAGTTTATCTTGCAATGACGCGCGGACAAGAAAGCTTATTTATCGAACTGGAGCATATTGAACCTATCCAGCACTCAATGAGTAATCTGGATAATTTTAGCTTCAAAATCATTGAAGCTACGGCTGAAGAATACACACAACATTTAAAAATTTTAGAAAATATTGCACGTGACAGTAACAATAAATGTGTGTGGAAAAAACTTGAAACTGAAATGTTGGCTAACCCGGATATTTCATAAATTGGCATGCGCCTTCATTTGTCCTTTGATTGATAGAGAAGTTTTCTAAAAGAGTAATGTAGTGATTCCTTCTTAGGAATGAGGCATACTTTCAAGTATGTCGGGAAAACCCTCTAGTAAAATCATATCATGCTGATGATTTCGATAGGATAAAAACACATACTCATTCCAATAGTTTCTGCTCAATCCATATTTCATGAGATGTTCATAGGCCAGCTCTTTTTGATCAATTTTTGTTTGCCCCAAATTTCTTTCAAAATAGTCCAACCAATTGCTTTCCACAAATGGTATAAATTCTTTTCTACTTCCAATTTTACCCAATATGTAGGGTGTCGTAAAAACGATTGAATAGTCAAATTGTTTACTGTCAAATGGTGGCGGAAAAACTCTTGCAAACCAGATCTCACCTGGATTTCCGGAATAACCACTTGCCGAAAAGGCCTTAATTTCTCTATTCGTTATTAACTCTCTCAAAAACAGATAATTGCCAAAGGTTCCTTCATGCTTAAAAATCCCCATTCTAGACGCTTGCATCTTCTCAAATAGAGTTATCAGACCTTCGTCAACGTTCAGAAATTTACACAAATCAATCGCTATTGTGCCGAATGTTTCCCCTTTTTTTCCTCCAGAACATAAATCAAACGAGCCCCAACACACAAAGTAAGAGCCGGTTAACGGACTCATGGGTGGACCAGAGGGCATATATTCTTCCTCTGCCTGCGCATAAGCATCAACCAACTTCTCAAGCATAGGTAACTCACAAAGTTGTTCAATAATCACCGACAGTTGATTCTGTCCGTAGATATATAGACCATGGATAGGGTCGTATTCTGTAAGCTTATTCTGGGAGATGACGGTTTTCTGAAAATCTTCTGCTTTAATTTTAGCTTCTCTCCAATCGGACAAATTAGTCACTTTCTTTTGGAGATGATCTTGAGCAGAAGCGATAACTTTTCTCGCTATTAGACCTCTACCGATATTCTTGCTCTGTTTTAATTTTGGATGTTTTCTCATTTTCAAAATTCCCTGTGCACTACTGGCCAGTTAACTTAGCATGCTAACAAGCTATTATTTAAATTTGGCAGTTTAATGGACATGTTGTAACGCGAAATAGAATTATGCACCGATTCCTGGCGTTTGCTTAGCCAATCTTCGTGATTTTTATTGATAATTGCAACTTATTTCAATAAGTTATACTTTTATTTTATCTCTGATGGCACTACAAATTTAAATTTTAAAAAATAAATATTGCTCTCGAACTTTTATTATGTAATTGTTATAACTATTTGATAAATATACTATAATAAGTATGTGGTGCCATCAGGGTTGTTTTTAAATTTTCAACTCGTTGTTTTTTAGTTATTCTTGTACCTTAGTCACGAAGATGGGTTAGTTCCAGCAGATCTCACAGGCTGTGAGATTCAAAAAGATATTTTCATAGAGAATGAGGCACTTCGGAGCTGGGCTTGTCCAACAATCGGTTCGGACTGTGACGTGCTTAGCTCGCACAACCTATCTTTATGCGTTAGATTGCAAATTAAGTATTGCGGATGAGCGGTTTTATTGACGGGATTCATTGCTAGCAGCTTCACGAATAGCAATCAATAGAGCTACATCCAGATGACCATCCGCAATGCGTTGTGTGTTTTTCTGAAAACGACTGATGGCCTGGCGAGTGACTGAACCCATAACACCATCTGCTTCACCTGCATCAATACCCAGTGCAAATAAGTCCAATTGAAGTTGACGCACTTGTTCGCGGGTTATTTTTAAATGATCGACCTGCGGTATGCGATGTAATGGATTTGCGCCAGTAATGCGATCTGCCAGATGACCAACTGACAAGGCATAAAATTCAGAACGATTCCACCGCATGATGACATGGAAATTTTGGGTAACCAAAAAAGCAGGTCCTTGATGACCGGCAGGAACCAGTAATGCAGCCATGTGTTCTGTGGGCGCCAGTGTCGCCCCAGTGGCGGTGGTAACACCAAGTTTAGTCCAGTCAGTCATACTTAGCATTTGATCTCGCCCAGCCAATGAATAATCAAAAAATGGCGGCAATTTAACTTCTTGTCCCCATTTTAAACCAGGAATCCAGCCTAATTGCTGCAAAAAATTCGCTGCAGATCCCATGGCATCCGGAATACTGCTCCATAGATCACGACGTCCATCACCATCAACATCTTTAGCATAACGTAAAAAGGTGGATGGCATGAATTGCATATGTCCCATGGCGCCCGCCCATGAACCAATCATTCGCTCCGGAGAGATATCACCTACATCAAGAATGTGCATTGCATTTAATAATTCCTGTGTAAAAAAGTTACTGCGACGTGGGTCACAGGCGAGAGTGGCTAATGAATCTGGAATAGACCAGTCGCCAAAATAGCCACCGTAGTTAGTTTCCAAACCCCAGAATGAAACCAGATATTGTGCCGGAACACCTGTTTCTTGTTGAAGCTGATTCAGTAATGCGCGATGTTTAACCAATAATTCCTGGCCACGTTTAATGCGTATATCATTGATGCGCGTGTTAAAGTAATCAGCAAATGTTTGGGTGAATTCAGGTTGCCGCCGATCCAGATCAATAACACGTTGCATGTGTTTGGTCTTTTTCAGTACTTGATTGACCGTTTTGTCAGAAATTCCCTTAGTTCTTGCTTGCGATTCTATTCTGGATATACATTCACTAAAATGATTATTATCGGCATAAACGTAATGTGCGAATATCAAACCAGTGAGTACCAGGATTCCTGAAACCAGGCTCCTGCAATTTAATCCATGAAATAAAGAGAATTTAATTTCAGTAAAATAACTTGTTGTGAATGCTTGCATTTTGTTATTTTCGATGAGGGCAGGCTGATTTAATACAATCAGCATAGAGGGACAATGAATGCTCCTGTAGCGTAAACCCCCGATCCTTCGCGATGGCTATCTGGCGGCTTTCTATTTCTGAATCATAGAATTCTTCCACACGGCCACATTGCAAGCAGACCAAGTGATCATGATGACCATCGCGTTTAATTTCAAATACGGCTTTACCACTTTCGAAATGATGCCGCTCCAACAATCCAGCTTGTTCAAACTGAGTTAGAACACGGTAGACAGTAGCTAATCCAATATCTTCACCTTCATTGAGTAATACTTTATAAACATCTTCAGCAGACAGATGGCGTACACTACTTTGCTCAAATAAATTAAGTATCTTGAGTCGTGGTAAAGTCGTTTTCAGGCCCGTGTTTTTGAGATCTATACTTTTCAGATTGTTTGAGTTACTCATGGTTATCGCTGTTCAGAAAATTATTTACTGTATCATATAGTGCTACGTTCACTTTGGAAACATATAATATCAATAAAATGGTTGCAAAAATTTTCACACTGCTTGTTTTTCTACTGCTGGCAGGATGCTCATTTATTCCCTACATTCTATATAAGATTGATGTGCAACAAGGTAATGTTGTTACGGAAGAAATGGTAGAAAAATTAAAGCAGGGCATGACTAAATCCCAGGTTCTATTTGTTATGGGATCGCCAGTGATAATAGATGCATTTCGTGATAATCGATGGGATTATGTTTATACGTTTCGTGAGAAAGGAAATTTAGTTGAACAGAAACGACTGACTATTTATTTTGAAGAAGACAAGTTAATTAAGATTGAAAATTACTTACACTCATCTGATGGCTTAATTAAACCCAAGCCAGCTGAAATTAATCCTGATAACGAAGAAGCTAGTGTCGTGAATCAGAAATAGCGGAACAAGATAAAACGGATGGATTTTTTCGCAGGGCAAGGCGCGAGGGGGCGACATAGCTCGGACTATGGCAACGACGAGCAACGCCGCCCTGCGGAAAAAGACGCCGTTTTATGTTTCGATATTTCTGATTCACGACACTAGGCCTGCTGATGCAGAAAGAAAATAAACTGATAATTGATATTACCCCGGATTTTTCATAAATTTTTGCTCAGCTGGATGTGTGAATCACTACATTGTTTTTTTACAAAATTTCTCTATCAATCAAAGTGATGCGTGATTATCACGTGAATTTATGAAATATCTAGGAGCCTGTCGGACTTAAGCAATCGTGGCGAGCCAAGTGGGAGAGCGAGAGCAGATTTTCTCAATTTTGAGGCGCATAGCGAGACTATGCAACGAAAGATCGAGGAAATATGAGCCGCTATCCCATTGGCGCAGTAGATTAGTCTTAAGTCCGACAGGTTCCTAGGTTAGATTCTTATCTAAACCAGGAAACAGTAGGAATAAAATGATAACTCAAAAGATTGCTATTGCAGGCAGCGCTGGACGTATGGGTCGTGCATTGCTGGAAGTGGTTACCCAGGCACCCGATATGCAGCTTTCTGCCGCACTGGAAAGAACCGATAGTCCTTATCTAAATAAGGATGCGGGAGAATTAATTGGAACTGGCTGTGGTGTCGATATTGTCAGCGATTTTTCGACTGCCTTGAAGAGCTGTGATCAATTGATTGATTTCACACGCCCTGAAGGTACTCTTGCTCACCTTGCCGTTTGTCGAGACGCTGGAGTGAAAATGGTGATTGGAACAACCGGTTTCTCAATAGAAGAAAAAGCCATGCTCAAAGCAGCAGCAAAAGATGTTGCTATAGTATTCGCTCCCAACATGAGTGTTGGCGTGAATGTGACTTTTAAGTTACTGGAGATTGCAGCAAAAGTGCTGAATGAAGGATACGATATTGAAATTATCGAAGCACATCATCGTCATAAAGTTGATGCGCCATCTGGAACGGCGCTGCGTATGGGTGAAGTGATTGCTGAAGCTTTGGGAAGAGATCTGGGTAAAGTGGCGGTTTACGGGCGTGAAGGTGTAACCGGTGAAAGAAACTCAGAAACTATCGGATTTGCAACCATTCGTGCGGGGGATATTGTTGGAGATCATACAGCTATGTTTGCCGGTATAGGCGAACGTATTGAAATCTCTCATAAAGCCAGTAGCCGTATGACATTTGCGATGGGTGCAGTGCGTGCAGTACGTTTTCTGGCAGATAAGCCTAATGGTCTATACGATATGCAGGATGTATTAGGCTTACGTTAATATTCCTTCTCAGCCCGGATATTTCATAAATTCACGTGATGATCACGCAGGACTTTGATTGGTAGGTGATTTTTGTAAAGGAGTGATGTAGTGATTCATCCTGGAAAAAGCAGTTATCCACAGATTTCGCAGATTAACACAGATAAATCAAAAGGTTGTGATATATTATCAGTTCACTCGCCGGGTGTGATACGAAGAAAGCAATAACCCAATGAAAATCTGCGGAAATCTGCGTAATCTGTGGATTCAATCGCCGTTTTCAGGTTCATACATCCAGCTGAGCAAAATCTTGCTTATCCAGCAAAGGACAAGTGAGTGCCCGTGTCAATTTATGAGATATCCGGATTAGTATTAATTAGTATTACTATGGCGGCAATAATTCCTTTCACTCACTCACTCACTCACTCACTCACTCAGTAAGCTATCGCTCAAAAATGGCAACTTATGCAATTGGTGATCTTCAAGGCTGTTTTACGGCATTTCAGAGACTCATTGATTTAATTCAGTTTGATCCTGCACAGGATAAACTATGGCTGGTTGGGGATATCGTTAACCGCGGTCCTGATTCATTATCGATATTACGTACTATCAAACAAGCGGGTGATGCGATTATCATGGTACTTGGTAATCATGATTTACATTTATTAATGGTTGCAGCAGGGATAGCAAAAAGTCACCCCAGTGATACTATTCAAGCTATTCTAGATGCATCCGATCGAGAGGAATTATTGAATTGGTTACGTCACCAGAAGTTGTTTCATATCGAAGGCAATTATGCCATGGTGCATGCTGGCTTGTTGCCATCCTGGTCAATTTCACAAGCTGAAAAATTGGCTCATGAAGTTGAGAGTGCTTTGCGTCAAGATAATTATCAGGAATTGTTTTCACAGTTGTATGGTAATGAACCCAATTACTGGCAAGATGAATGGACTGGCTATGAACGCCTGCGAGTAATCATTAATGCCATGACACGTATGCGTATTTGTACTCCGGAGGGTATGATGAATTGTGCTTTTAAAGGAAATATACAGTCAATTCCATCGGGCTATTTACCATGGTTTAGCATACCGCAGCGGGTCAGCCAGAAAAATACCATTATTTGTGGTCACTGGTCTGCATTAGGATTGGTGATAACTGATAATTTGATTGCGTTGGATAGTGGTTGTGTATGGGGTGGCCAATTAACCGCTATACGCCTGGAGGATCGAGAGGTTTTTCAGCTGCTTTGTGAGGAACAGGCAGGGACAGGGTATTAGCAATTGCCCGTTCAGACAAGCGCGCCAATTCCCGTCGATTCTTCATGCCACATTGAATCGGCTCGTTAAAGGTTAATTCAACATCAATTCTTGTTTGACTCAGTATCTTTTGTAACGATAAGACTAAAGAGGGGTCTATATAAGCAGCTTCCTGGCAGATATTCCCTGCAATGTTACGATAACCAATAGCTACTGGATAAAGCAGAGCATCCACTGTGACTGCAGATTGCAACAATGAGGCATAAAAATGATTTAATTGAGTGCCATTGGCAGTGGTTCCTTCCGGGAAAACAGTAACGCGCTCACCCATTTCCAACACCTCGCTGATATGTTGATTCATCCGTAAGGTATCAATGCGCTTGGTACGTTCAATAAATAATGTGCCGACATTTCTACTCAATAAGCCTAATAGTAGCCAATTGCTGATTTCCGCTTTAGCCACAAAACGAGTAGGGCAGGCTGCCATCAAAACACAGACATCCAACCAGGAAACGTGATTGGCTGCAAACAACACTCGTGGCATTTCCGGAGTGGGCGATCTGCCGTGACAATGCAGTCTGATATTGAGGATAGACAATAAACCAGCAGCCCAGTTTTTCATCATTCGCCGCCGCATATCCAAAGGGAAATAGGGGTAAACAATCGATTGAAGTAGGCCTGAAACGACGTGTAACAGCAAACGGATGAGGCGAATAATGCGTATCGGCAGGGCGGTAGTTTTCTGCATGAGGTTAGTTGTGCAGAGTCAATGAATATAAGTTCAAGCGATCAACTGAGGTTCAATGGATGCTGGATTCGGATCAGGGTAAAACAATTAGCCGGTAAACCGATGAGGAGATCAGTAATTCAGTGAGTTGATTCATGGAAATAATTCTAACATGTCTGGCCGACAGAATCCTAGCCACTAGCCATTTTTAATCACTTTCCCTCCGCGTGTTGAAGACGGAGGGAAAGTGATTCTGGATAGTATCAGGGAATTTGAAATAACTTTTCTGTTAAATCAAATTAAACCTGCGGTTCTGGTTTTTCTCCCGTATTTTGAGCTTGCGCTGCAGCAGCTCTGCTTTCCAAAGCCATGATGCGAGATTCCAGTCTTGCCACCAGTGCTTTTGTTTCAGGTGATTCAACCGGGATTTGTGGTTTTATAGCAGTAGCATTATTTTCCAGAACCTCCACCCGAGTCTGTAATTGTTCTGGCAGATTTTCTGTTTCAGGTCCTGCAAGGTGCGTGAATTCCACACTGTCTTCATAAGGCTCTCGCGTGGTGCCAGTTGCCTTGATTATGGCACCTGCAATCAGACCACCTGCAATGGCTATAACAAGTGTAATGACTATACCGTTAAATTGAGCGATTGCGACACCTGGTACAACCAGGAAAGCACTGAGACCTCCTAATAATCCAGGCATTCCATGCAGGTTGTGAACGCCACAGGTATCAACGATTTTAAATTTTGATTCTAATATTGGCTGCAGGAAGACATAGCCCAGAACAGAAACTGTACCAGCCAGCAAGCCAATGCCAAATGCACCCGTAGGAGATACGACATCACAGACAGAACCGATAGCTACACCGCCCGCCAATGCTGCATTAGCCATATCCACCATAGATGTTTTGCCATTGTGCAACTTGGAGCTGAGAAAATAAGTGGCAATGGTAGCACCCGATAACGCAAGTAATGTATTAACAACAGTTTGCGGCATATTTTCCAGTGGAACCAGTGCTGTGGCAAAGCTTGGCCAGAAAAGCCAGAGTACCATTGAGCCAAGCATGGCAAAGCGATCAGAGGTATGATCCGACTCAATCGGTTTACTGCGTTGGTAAGCAGTGGTCAGAACAATTGACATGCTTAATCCAAAATACGCACCAAATGCATGAATAACCAATGAGCCCGCTGTATCCTGAAATCCAGTGGTATAACCCAATGCATCATCAAGGACTATCCATTCATTTAACAAATATAGCGGGACTACCAGAAGTGCCAGTAACGCATATTGAAAAACACGCAAACGTCCCAGTACTGCGCCCATAGCGATTAACGCAGTTGCTACTGACAGTTCGGCAAATAATAGCGCATCAAGCGTATGCGGAGACAACTGGTGACCAAAAATACCGTTTGCACGTAACAAGATGTAGAGAGGAAGCCCGACTGCGACAACCAGATAAGTGCCGGTCACGGCACCGAACCCATAGCGACGGACAAATACCATGAGAAAACCAAAACCGACCAGTAACATGGCCAGAATATGGATAATGTAATTATACTGGGCAACAACACGTGCTTCACTTAAAGCCGGTGCAGCTTCTGCACTTACCCAACTACTGAAACTTAGGAGAAACAGACTTATTGCTCCTAGCAATGATAAGCTAAAGCTTCTTTTCATGTGATTCTTCCTTATTTTAGTGAATTTTCTGGCTATTCCTCGATGAGACCCAGAGGAAAGAAGATATATCCTGCATGCAGGTTATTCCCCCGGGCAGAGTGTGAACTCTGGCGACCATAAAAACAATAGGGTTTATGTAAATAAACTGATTATCCTGGAAACCGCAGTTGAACGCGCCCGAGTATGTGCCTTGTGCGAGCTTCTACCTTACGTTTATCCGCAAGAGCACATTGGCTGAACCCGAGTTAACCTGGATATTTCATGAATTCGCACGATAATCGCGCAGGATATGGGTTTCACGAGGGATTTTTCGAAGAAGCGGTGTAGTTATTCATGCACTCGACTGAGGATCCGGGGTAAGCAGGCAAGCCGCAAAGCGGCTGCCCGCAAAAATTCCTTGTGGAATCAAGAGTAAATCCATAGCATAAAATGCTAGTTTGCGTTAATTGCATGTTTTGTTATAATGTTTTTTGTCAGATGTTAAAAATGAGTTAAAGAAGGATCTGTGAGATGGTGTTTGTTTGCTCTTTCAGAGCTCAAGAAGCTATTTAAAGTGGACCCCTCGGTCAAGACAATAATGCATCGAGTTTAAGAGGGTAACCTGTCACTTG
>CXWL01009679.1_pt1 | contig 31792 bp, 26 predicted proteins | sample 590931 | NCBI WGS metagenome assembly CXWL01 (sample SAMEA3498368, study PRJEB10139) | groundwater metagenome | biome: water well; material: biofilm material | place: Germany | collected 2015-04-27
GGGCTTGAGACCGGCCGACGGGCCCGAACCCACCCGCCCAGCCCGGCCGGGACGAGCCCGGCCGCTGCCCAAGACTTACTCGTCGTCGTCGTCATCATCGTCATCATCGTCGTCGTCGCCCCCTCCGGGCCCGAAGCCGTATTCGACCAGCTGGATCGCCGCATCCTGGATCAAGCCGATGCCGGGGGCGTAGAGCTTGAAGTCCTCGGCGTCGGGCTCGAGGGGCGTCGTCTCGCGGACGCGCAGGCAGCGTTCGAAGCGACCGGCCGGGGTGTCGACGACCTCGTCGAGACCGAGGATCTCGGCGCGGTCGAGGGCCTCGCCGGGGGCGACTTCCTGGAAATGGCGGGCGCCGTGGAGGACGATTCCGGGCATCAGGACGCCGGCCCGGGCGTTGTTCTGTCCGGCTCGCCACGAGCCGTTGTGGTTGATGATCTCGCCGTCCTCGTAGTTGTCGACGTCCTCGCCGAAATAGACGACGCTGTTGCTGCGACGGCAGATCGCCAGGAAGTTCCGTGAGATCTCGACGATTTCGCCGTCGATCGACTCGCGCTCTTCGACGACCCGCGTGACCGTGCCCCCCACCCGCTCGGTGGCATGGAGGACGGTGATGACGACTTCCACCGCTTCACCATCGTCCTCGCCCGCGAGGACCAGGCGGTATCCGGGCTCGAGGACGAAATAGGGGTTGCGGCCGGTGGTGGCGAAGCCGCCGCAGTCTCGGAAGTTGAAATAGGAGGTGTACTCCGGGTCGTGGGCGGCGACGGGCGCTGCCGATGCCAGCAGGAGGGGAAGGGCGGCCAGGGCAAGCTTCGAGAGAGGACGCATGGTCGGTCTCCTTTCGTCGAACGGGTCCGTGTTCGAGCTGTTGGATGCCGGTCGGAGCGCAATCCTTCGCGCTGCTATTCTCCGGAGGCGCGAACGGAGGGCCCAAGATGCCGAGCCGAGGTTGGTTGGCGTTAGCTCTGCTGCTCGTCCCGGTGGCAGCCGGCGCGGAGCCTCCGCTGGCGGCCCAGGCCGGAGCCGTGGCAGAGACGCCGAGCCCCTGGCGCGGGATGACCCTGGCCGCCGCCCTCGCCCGGCTCGAGCGCCAGGGCCTCCGGCTCGTCTACACCAGCGAGTTGGTCCGGCCGGAGCTGCGGGTGACGGCGGAGCCGCGATCCCGCGAGCCTCGCGCCGTGCTCGACGAGCTGCTGGCTTTCCACGGGCTGGTGGCGGAAGAGCGGGCGGGCGGCCTTCTGGTGGTCCTCGCGGCGCCGGTGCCGCCCGCGCCGACGGAGCCCGACAGTCCGCCGATCCCGGCGCCGATCTTCGAGGAGGAGATCGTGGTCCGCTCGAGCCGGGTCGAGCTCCTCGACGACGCTCCGAGCGCGCCGCTGGCGCTCTCGCGCGGGGAGATCGAAACCCTTCCACACCTCGCCCAGGACCTGTTCCGCTCGCTGTCCGTCCTGCCCGGTACGGCGGGCAACGACTACACGGCCCAGTTCCACGTTCGGGGCGGTCGGCGGGACGAAGTGCAGATCCTGCTCGACGGGCAGGAGCTGTTCGAGGCCTTCCATCTCCAGGACTTCGACCGCGCCCTGTCGGTCGTGGCGCCGGCCGGGGTCGGCGGCGCCGCGCTGTCCACGGGCTCGTTCGCGGCGGAACACGGCGATCGGATGAGCGGCGTCCTCGATCTCCGCACCGCCGAGCCCTCCGGCGAGCGGCACACCGAGCTGTCCCTGGACGTGCTCAACGCCTCGGGGGCCAGCGGCGGCGGTTTCGCCGAGGGACGGGGAAGCTGGCTCGCATCCGGCCGGCGCGGCTCGACCGATTGGGTCGACCGCTTCCTAGACTCGGACCGGCCGACCTTCTGGGATCTCTTCGCCAAGGTGGGCTACGACCCCGCACCGGGCACCTCCGTGCGCCTCCACGGGCTCGTCGCGAGCGACGGCTTAGAGACCCGCGAGGTGGACGCCGACGGTGGTAGGAAGAGATTCGTCACCGACTACGACTCCGCTCACCTCTGGCTCAGCCACCAGGCCACCGTGGCCGAGCGCGCGTTGGTCGAGACCCGCGCTTCCTGGGCCCGGATCGACCGGGATCGCCGGGGCCTCGAGGTCGACGAGGAGAAACGGGCCGAAGTGGTCGACCTGCGCGCGATCACCGTCACGGGAGTCAGCCAGACCTGGACCGTCGAGTCCGCCCGCGGCCAGCTGCTGGAGGGCGGCCTCGAGGCCCGCCGATACCGCGGCCGCATCGACTATCGGAACGACTTCGAGCCCTTCTTCGAGCTGCGCTCTCCGGAGCTGCCACTCCGCCCGGCCTCGAGCCGGTTCCTCGGGCCGGTCGAAGGGGAGCACCTCGGCGCCTTTCTCAGCGACAACTTCTCGTGGGGCGAGCCCGCCGTGGTCGAGGTCGGCCTCCGTTACGACCGCCACACTGCGACCGACGAGACGCTGTGGAGCCCGCGGCTGAGCCTGGCCTGGCGATCCGATCCAGTCAGCGTGGTGCGCCTCGGCTGGGGCGTCTACCGCCAGAGCCAACGGCCCTACGAGCTGGCGGTGGAGGATGGTGAGAGCCTGCCCGCCCGCTCCGAGCGCTCGGATCACTTCGTGCTCGGCTACGAGCGGGCTTTCGGCGGTGGAGAACGAGCGCCGTTGTCCGCCTTGAGGATCGAAGTCTACTACCGGCGCTCGCGGCATCCGCGGCCCCACGCCGAGAACCTCTTCGAGGCGATCAACACCTTCCAGGAGATCGAGCCAGACCGCGTGCTCCTGGTTCCCGAGAAGGGCTGGGCGCGAGGCGTGGAGATCCTCGCCCGCGGTGCCTTGAGGGAGCACGGTCGATGGTGGGCCAGCTACGCCTGGGCGCGGGCCCGCGAGCGGGTCGGCGCCCGCGAGCTGCCGCGGGCGACCGACCAAGCCCACACTCTGAACCTCTACCTCGGCGCCCGGCTCGGCGCAGCCTGGGACGTGAGCCTGGTCTGGCGTTTCCACACCGGCTGGCCGACCACGCCGGTGCGGCTGGAGATCGAGGAGGACGACGAAGGCGAGGCCGAGCTCGTGCCCGCGCTCGGGCCCGTCTACAGTCAGCGGTTGCCCAGCTACCACCGGATGGACCTGCGCGCCAGCAGGAAGTGGCAACGGCGTGGGGGACAGCTGACCTTCTTCGTCGATCTACAGAACGTCTACGACCGGCAGAACGTGGCCGGCTTCGACCTGACCGTGAACGAAGACGAAGGGGTGCTCGAGATCGACCCCGAGAACTGGCCCGGCTTCCTGCCCTCGATCGGCGTCACCTGGGAGTTCTGAAGCCTCAGCGCGCCCGCGACAGGTGCAGCACACCGGCCTCCAACCGGTGATCCAGCCGGGCGCCGGGCAGCACCACGTCGGGGGCGGCGGCGGCGTTCAGCTCTCCGAGGGAGCCGTGGAGCGTGATGGTGGCGGCCGTGGTTTCAAGGCTCGGGTCGTCGTAGGCAACCCGCCAGCCCGTCTCGAGCTCGACCCAGGCCAGAAACTCGGCCAGAGATCGCCCTTCGAGCTCGAAGGGCGGCCCGGCCTCGATCACCCAGTCCCAGTCCGGTCCGTGGGGAGCGGCGGCGCGGCGTTCGAGCCGGCCGTTCCTGGCCAGGGTCAGCTCCTCGCCGGCCTTGGCCGAAGCCGATTCGCCCGCGCCGGCGAGCTCGATCGCGCCGTCCCGCACCCGCACCCGCAGGGCCGGTGGGTCGTCTTCGAGGAGCCGAACCTCGAACCGCGTGCCGACGTCGCGGACCACCCCGAGAGCGGTGGTGACGGCGATCGAGAGTCGGCCCGCACCCGAATCCAAGTACAGGGCGCCCCGTTCGAGAGTGACCGCGCGGGCTCCGTCGAGCCGCAGCCGGGTGCCGGCGTCGAGCCGCAGGGCGAGGCCCTCTTCCGTGCGCAGGGCCAGCCGGTCGCCCGCGGGACCGGTTTCGACCAACGCTCCCGCTCTTAGCTCGAGGCCGGGGGACAGCCGGGCGCCAGCGCTGGTGGGGGCGCCGTGGACGGCGACGACGCGAGCCACGCGTTCCGCCGGTGGAAGAGGCGGGGTGCCGCGGTTCCACCACCAGGCGCCACCGAGGCCGGCCACGAGGGCGGCGGCGGTAAGCCAGCGGCGGCTGACGGTGGCCCGCCGCTGCCGGGCGACGTGGCGCCGCCATTCATCTCGGAATGCGTCTTGGATCGCCGCCAGGTCGGCCGGCGCCACCTCCGGCCTTGGGCCGGACCGCTCGAGGAGCTCGGCCAGTTCCGCGTCGTCCTTTTCCGGTGATCGCTGCTCGTTCACGTTCGAACCTCCACCGGCCGCGGCCAGCGGCCCCTCGCGCCCTCGTAGCCCTCGCGAAAGGCCCGTCGCGCGCGGCCGAGGAGCGATTCCGCGGCCTTCTCGCCGACCCCGAGTCGGCGCGAGATCTCCTCGACCGACACCTGCTCGACGTATTTCCACTCGAGCGCGTGGGCATAGTGCGGAGGCAGGCGGTCAAGCGTCGAGTGCACCCGCCGGGCCTCCTCCCGCCGCAGCAGGGCCGCCTCCGGCGCGTCGCCGGGGGCCACCAGCTCCCTCGCCGGACCGTCGTCGACCGGCTCGTCGATCTCGACCAGCGGCGGCTGGCGGCCTTTCTGACGGAAGTGCATCAACAGCTCGTTGCGGAAACAGGCGCACAGCCAGGTCGCGAGGGGCGCCTCGCCACGATAGCCCGCGAGCTTGCCAAGTGCCTTGCATACCGTCGTCTGGACCAGGTCCCGGGCCAGCTCCGCCTCCCCCGGCAGGCGCTTGAGGGCGAAGCGTAGGAGACCCGGGAAGTATCCCGACGAGAAAGCTTCGACAGCGACCTCGTCCCCGGCCAATAGCCGCCGCACGAGGTCGAGCTCTTCACGGCAAGGGTCGGTCACGAACGGGTTCCTCGGGAAGGGGAGATGCCCGTGAGTCGGAAATCCTTCGCGGAGATCGAGGAATCGGCCGGCACGGAGGCCGGCCGCGACGCGCACCGTTCGTAGGACAGCGAACTTCCCTGGCACGGACTTGAGNNGCCGATTCTCACGATCCCCCCGACGCCTCGCCCGTCCTACAGCACGGTCTCGCGAACCACTTCTTCGATCGTCGTCATTCCGTCGCGGATCTTCTGGAGACCGCTGCCGCGCAGGGTCAGCATGCCGTTCTCGATCGCCTTCTGGCGGAGCTCGAGGGCCGAGCCGCCGGAGAGGATGAGCTCGCGCATTTCGTCGCCGATCTCCATCACCTCGTACAGGCCGATGCGGCCCTTGTACCCGGTGTTCGAGCAGCGGTCGCAGCCGCGACCGCGGAAGAGCGTCAGGCCGCGGGCTTCCTGCTCGGAGAAGCCGACCTCGACCAGCGCCGCGGCCGGGACCTCGAGAGGCTCCTTGCAGTAGGGGCAGACCTTGCGGATGAGGCGCTGGGCCACGATCAGGTGCACCGAGGTGGCCACCAGGAAGGGCTCGATGCCCATGTTCATGAGGCGGTTGATGGACGACGGGGCATCGTTGGTGTGGAGCGTCGAGAGCACCAGGTGGCCCGTCATGGCGGCCTTGATCGCCACCTCGGCGGTCTCGAAGTCGCGGATCTCGCCGACCAGGATGATGTTCGGGTCCTGGCGCAGGAAGGAACGCAGCGAGGCGGCGAAGTTGAGGCCGATCCGCTCGCGCATCTGGACCTGGTTGATGCCCTGGAGATTGAACTCCACCGGGTCCTCGGCGGTCATGATGTTGGTTTCGGGCGTGTTGATCCGCGACAGGGCCGAATAGAGCGTGTTGGTCTTGCCCGATCCCGTGGGGCCGGTGACCAGCACCATGCCGTAGGGCTTGAAGATGGCGTTCTCGAACTTCCGCAGCGATTCCGCCTCGAAGCCGAGCTTCGTCATGTCCAGCATCAGCTTGTCTTTGTCGAGGATCCGCATCACGACCTTCTCGCCGAAGATCGTGGGCAGGACCGAGACCCGGAAGTCGAGATCCTTGACCCGGCCCTCGACGCGGGTCTTGATCTTGATGCGGCCGTCCTGAGGCAGGCGCTTCTCGGCGATGTCGAGCCGGGCCATGATCTTGACGCGGCTGGTGATCGCTTCCTTCAGCTTGATCGGCGGATGCATCATCTCGTAGAGGATGCCGTCGATCCGGTAGCGCACCCGGTAGTCCTTCTCGTAGGGCTCGATGTGGATGTCGGAGGCGCCGCGCTTGATGGCGTCGGTCAGGATGATGTTGACCAGCTTGACCACCGGGGCCTGCTCGGACTCCTCTTCGAGAGTCTCGAGATCGAGCTCCTCGTCGTCTTCGAGCACCTCGAGGTCCGCGTCGCCGTCCTCGGTGACCTCCTCCATCACCTTCTTGAGCTCGATCGCATGGGTCGAACCGTAGTAGTGGTCGATGGAGCCGCGGATCGCGAGCTCCGAGGCCACCACCGGCTCCACCTTGTAGCCCGTCATGAACTTGACGTCGTCCATGGCGAACACGTTCGATGGGTCGGTCATGGCCAGGGTGACCGTGGCGCCGGCCTTCGAGACGGGCAGGATGGTGTACTTGCGGGCGATGTCCGCCGGGATGATCTTGATCACCGCTTCGTCGATGTCCATGCTGTCGAGGTCGACCGCCGGCACGCCGAAGTGCTGGGACAGGAGCTGGGTCAGCTCGCGATCCGTCAGAAGGCCCTGTTTGACGATGTTCGTTCCGAGTTTGCCGCCCTGCTCCTTCTGGAGGGCGAGGGCCATTTGCAGCTGCTCCTCCGTGACCTTGCCGGAACGGATCAGTAGTTCGCCGAAGCGCTTTTGTGGCGGCATATGGTGATTCCCTGACGAGCGAGCCCGAGCGTATGGTGAAACGGCGCAGAGTCTAGCAGTGGCCAAGTTTGGGGGCAACGCAGAGAAGAATGGCTATTCGAAGATCCTCAAGGCGGTTCTCCGCCGGTGGCAGCGAGAATCTCGAGAGCCCGTTCCGCCACCCGCTCCGGTCGTAGCTCGAGCAGGCAAGCCTTGGTCGTCGGGAAGCGCCGGTAGCAGAAGCTGCACGGCAGGCGCACGGCGAGCGCCCGCTCGGGCGTGCCGTAGGGGCCGTGGCGTTCGGGGTCGGTAGGGCCGAAAGTCATCAGGACCGGCCGGCCGAGAGCGTGGGCCAGGTGGAGGGGACCGGTGTCGCCGCCGAGCACCAGGCGCGCCCGGCGCAGTTGGGCAACCAACGTGGGCAGATCGCCGCCCTCGAGGAGCTCGGCCACCCCCGGGGCGCCGGCCACGATCGCCTCGGCCAGGGCCCGTTCGGCCGGGTTCGGCGACAGGGACACCCGGGTCCGCAATCCCGAGTCGTGGTGAATCCGCGCCAGCACGGCCGCCCAGCGCTCCGCCGGATAGATCTTGTCGCCCCAACCGGCCCCGGGGTGGAGCAAGGCAAAGGGCTCGGTATCGCCCTCGAAACAGGCGGTGACCGCCGCGGGCTCCGTGGGGAGAAGCAACTCGGGCCGAAACTCCGCCGGTTCGGCGGGCAGATCGAGGCCGTCCAGGAGCGACAAGGTGCGGTCCACCGCGTGGACCCCCCGCAGGGCCACCGGCTGGTCGATCCACAGCGCGCTCGAGGGCTCTCGGCGGTCGACCTTCCGCGCTCCCAGACGTCGTCGAGCTCCGGAGAACTGGGCGATGGCGCCGGCCTTGTGATTGCCCATGAGGTCGAGGGCCACGTCCGTCCGGAAGGCCCGGAGGGTGCGCCGGAGGGCGCGGATCTCGGCCACGGTGCGAGCGGTGAACGGCTCCTTCCGCCACGGCCGAAGGCGGACCGGGAACAGCTCGTCGAGCAGCGGGTGCCCCCGCAGGAGCGGCGCCAGAGATTCCTCCACGACCCAGCCGATCCGGGCCTGGGGCTGGTGCCGGCGCAACGCCGCCAGCACCGGCAACGCGTGCACCACGTCGCCCAGGGCACTGGTGCGGATCAACAGATAGCGGGGGGCCGCCATGGCCGCGCCTCAGTCCGGCAGCGAGCGGACCTTCTGGATGAGGTCGCTCGTTGCATGGTCCTTGGGGTCGCCCACCAGGCGGGTCTGGCCACCGTAGGATCGAACCACGCCAAACTCTGGCACCCGCTCCGGCGAACCGTAGTCGGTGCCCTTGCAATGCACGTCGGGGCGTAGGTGAGCCAGGAGTGTGGCCGGCGAGTCCCCCGCGAAGATGGTGACGTAGTCGACCGGATTCAGGGCCGCCAGGAGCTCCGCCCGCTCCGTCGCGGGTACGATTGGGCGGCCCCGGCCTTTCAGGCGCTCCACCGAGGCGTCGTCGTTGATCGCCACGACCAGCACGTCGGCCTCCGCCGCTGCCGCTTCCAGGTAACGCAGGTGTCCCACGTGGACGAGGTCGAAATGGCCATTGGCGAAGGCGATGCGGCGGCCGAGAGCCCGCTCGTCGGCGAGCGCTGCGGCGAGAGCGGACTCGGTCAGGACTCGGCCCACGTGAGCTCCTCCAGGGGGCGGGCATCGGCGCGGATGGCGTCGCGCAACTCGTCGGGAGAAAGCGTCGCGGTGCCCAGTTTCATGACCACGACACCGCCAGCGTAGTTGGCCAGCGCCGCGGCCTCGAGGGGCTCCGCGCCGGCGGCGAGGGCGAGGGCGAAGGTGCCGATCACGGTGTCTCCGGCCCCGGTGACGTCCGCCACCTGGTCCGTGCCATGGACCGGCAGGTGGGCCGAGGGCCGCCCCTGGGACAGGAGCACCAACCCTCGGCTGCCGCGGGTGATCAGGAGGAAGCGGGCGCCGAGGCGTGCCCGCAAGGCCTCGCCCGAGGTGTGGATCGAGGGCGCGTCGAGATCTCGTCCCCAGAGCGCCTCGGCCTCCTCCTCGTTGGGGGTGGCCCCGTCGACGCCCCGGAAATGCTCGAGCCGGTAGCGGCTGTCGCACAGGAGGGTAGCCCCGACCGGCAGGGCGGCGCGCAGGGAGCCGACCAGCCCCGGCTCGACGCCGCCATAGCCGTAGTCCGAGAGGATGGCCACCTGTGCGGCCCCGCGCGCGACGGCGAGAAAGCGCTCACGGTCCTCATCGGTGGGCGTGATCGGGTCCTCCACGTCGAAGCGCACGATCTGCTGCTTCACGCCGCCCTTGGCGCCGCCGAGAATGCGGGTCTTGGTGGGGGTGCGGTAGCCGGTCCGCACGGCGACCCCGGAGACGTCCGCCCCGCGGGCCGCGAGCTCGGCGACGAGGGCGCGGCCGCTCTGGTCGTCCCCCACGAGACCGAGGGCCAGGGGTCGTCCGCCCAGGGCGGCCACGTTGGCCACCGCGTTGGCGCCGCCGCCGGGCAGCAGGCGCTCGCTCTCCTGGCGGAGGATCAAGACCGGCGCCTCGCGGCTGATCCGCTTGGCGGTACCCACGATGAACCGATCGGCGACCAGATCCGCGAGCACGACGACCGGCCGACCGGCCATCCGGTCGACCAGCTCGAGCAAACGCTCACGAGAAGGAACCCTTTCGCTCTCAGACACTTGAGGGGCGGATTCTAGCACGCGCCGGGGGGGCTCCTGGAAGGGTAGAATGGTGCCGATGAGTGATCACGAAGACCTCGGTAACGACGACGGGGACTTTTCCGACGACGACGGCGCCGAGGCCTGGAGCCCTCCCGAGACGTCCTTGCCCGAGGCGGTGGAGGCGCCGTCCGAGGGGTTCTACCGGCGCATCGGCGAATACACCTCGCTCGCGTTCGTGTTTCCGATCTCGATGCTGGGGGGCTTTTTCGGAGGACGCTGGATCGGCGGATTCCTGGGGGGGCCGGGGATCGGTTCGGGGATCGGATTGGTGCTCGGCACCGGTGCGGCGTTTCTTTCCCTCTACCACTCCTTGCGCCGGCTCGAGCGCCAGGCCGAGGCGGAGGACTCCGAGCGGGCTTCCCGGCCCCAATCCCGTGGTGAGTGAGGTTTCGGGGCCCGACCGGCGGCTCCTGCGGCGGGTCGAGAAGTTCACTCTGCTCTGGGCCGGCGCTGGAGTGGTGTACTTTCTCGCCCGGGCGGAAGGGCACCGGGCGCTCGCCTTGACAGCGCTCACGGCGGTCAGTATCTTCTCGTTCCGCGGACTCGAGCGCCTCGCGGCGGCTCTCAATCCCTCGGATCCGCATCTCGGACATCAATCGAAGCGCAGTGGTTGGCGGCAAGGTTTCAGTCTGCTGAACCGCCAGTTCTTGTTGGGTGGCAGCGCGGTCGCCGCCCTCCTACTGGATCGCGACACGCTCCCGGGCGTCTTGGTCGGGCTCCTGGCCCTTCCCGCGGGGCTCTCGACCGAGGGCCTGCTGACCCTCACCCGCGCGCTTCGAGGAAAGGTTGACGACGATGGCGACTCCTGAGACTCACGGAGCCGGGGCGGCGCACCAAGCGTCCCACTCGCTCTTCTACGGGCCGGTCAACTCGGCCTGGCAGTGGTTCCTGAACCTGACCGGTCTCGACTCCCGCTGGGGCAACGTCGAAGTGCCGGAGCACGTGGTCGGCGCCGTGATGGTGCTGTTGCTCGTGGCCGTGGTCTTCATCCCGCTGCGCTTCCGGCTCAAGAAGGAAAGGCCCGGCAAGCTCCAGCAGATCTTCGAGCTGTTCGTGCAGGGCTTGTCGAGCCTGATCGAGGACGCCGCGGGCCACGGCGCCGCCAAGCGCCACCTGCCGATCCTGGGCGCCTTCGCGGTGTTCATCTTCCTGTCGAACCTCTCGGGCCTGTTCTACTTCCTCTCGCCGCCCACCCAAAGCGTCAACACCACCTTCGCTCTGTCCCTGACGGCCTTCCTCTACTACCACTACTCCGGCCTGCGCGCCCAGGGCCTGCACTACTTCAAGTTCGTCCTCGGCCCGGTGGCGTGGTTGTTCCTGCTGTTCATTCCGTTGGAGCTGATCTCGCACTCGGCCCGTGCACTGTCGCTCGGCCTGCGGCTGTTCGGCAACATCTTCGGCGAGCACGCGATCTCCGGCGCGGTCAATGGCCTGCTGCCGCTGTTCGCGCCCGTGCCGCTGATGGCGCTCGGCCTGTTCGCGGCCATGCTCCAGACCTTCATCTTCGTCATGCTGAACACGGTGTACATCGCCGGCGCCGAACATCCGGACCACTAACCCCAACACCCCCGGTCCGGGGCGGTCGAACGACGGTGTCCATCGCGACCCAAGAAAAGGAGCCTCGCTCATGAAGAAACTGACTTTCCTCTGCCTCGCGGTCCTGGCCCTCGTGGCCTTCCCGGCGTTCGCCCAGGAAGCTGCCGCGGCTGCCGACCATGGCCCCGATTGGGGCATCCTCGCCGCCGGCTTCGCCATCGGTGTCGCCGCCTTCGGTGGCTCGATCGGTCAGGCCAAGGCCGTCGCCGCGGCCGTCTCCGGCATGGCGCGCAACCCTGGCGCGGCCGGCAAGGTCCAAACCGCCATGATCATCGGCCTGGCGTTCATCGAGTCCCTCGTCATCTACGCCCTGCTGATCGCCCTCAAGGGTGCCGGGATGTTCTGATCTCGTTCCATCGAAGGCGTTTACAGCCCGGCTCGGCCGTTCGCGGTCGGGCCGGGTTTTGCTTTGGGGCTTCTTGGCACCCGTCGTGCTTCGTTCCGGCGCCCAATCGTTCCACGCCGAATCTGGAGTGGAATCGCAGAGAGTCGACAAGCTAGTATGAACCCAGCGATGGCCAACGAGAGCGACCACCAGCGGGGCTGGAATTTCGAGGCGGCGGCGATGCCCTTCGTCGACGCGCTCTACAACACCGCCTACCGCATGACTCGAAACTCCGAGGATGCCGAGGATCTCGTCCAAGAGACCTACTTCAAGGCCTATAAGTATTACGACAAGTTTGAGGAAGGCACCAACTTCAAGGCGTGGCTCTTCAAGATCATGAAGAACACGTTCATCAACAACTACCGCAAGCGCCTTCTCGCTCCGCCCCAGAGCGACTTCGCCGATATTGAAGAGTCCTTCGAGAGTCAGGTCAGCGACGAAGCCGGCCAGCAGATCAAGAATCCAGAAGAGGAGTTTCTCGAAGACGTGCTCGACGAAGATGTCCAGCGCGCGCTCGAGAGCCTGCCGCCGGACTACCGCATGGTGGTCCTGCTGGCCGACCTCGAAGGCTTCTCCTACAAGGAAATCGCGGAGATCTTGGACGTTCCCGTGGGCACCGTGATGAGCCGCCTCTACCGCGGTCGCCGGTTGCTCGAGAAGACCATGCTCGCCTACGCTCACGATCACAATTACCTGCGCGAAGGGGAAGAGCCGCAAAAGATGCGGAGTCGACCCAGCTGATCCGAGCGCCCAGGGTGTGGAATTTCCCTTCCACCGAGGGAGTTGAACAAACGTGCACTCGCCCGCGTACCGCGAAGATTCGCTGCCGAACGCAGACCGCGGCGGAGACAGCCGATGAACTGCAAGCGCGTTTACCAAGATTGCTTCCTGTTGATCGACAACGAGGCCGAGACCGAGGCCTGCTCCGCGTTGCTCCAGCACCTTGCCAGCTGCCCCGAGTGCGCTCGCCGCGTTGAGAACGCCCGCAAGCTTTTGCTGGTGGTCCGTCAGCGCTGCCACCGACAGGTGGCACCCGAGCGATTGCGAATCCGCATCCAGGCCACCCTGCGCCGCCCCGAGACCTGCTGACTCGCCCGCTGCCCGGGAGGTCGAGAACCGTGCCCCATTCGCTCCCAACTCTCCGTTCCCTGTCAGCCTTGCTGCTGTCGGCGGCTCTGCTGCTTGCCGCCGTACCCGTTGGTGCCGCTTCGCTCGAGGGCCTGCGCTCGGGTCGCCTCGACGAATCCGAGCTCGCTCAGGGCACCACCATCCTGGTGGTGTGGGCGTCCTGGTCCCCCAAGTGCCGCGATATCGCCGCTCGCTTGAACGCCCTCGAGCGGAAGTGGGGAAGCCGGGCGCGCGTCGTCTCGATCAACTACCAGGAGAAGAAGGCCGAGGTCGAGAAGTACGTCCAACAGTCCGGCCTCACCGTGCCGGTCTTTCTCGATAGCGATGCCGAGTTTTCACGGAAAAACTCGATCACGACGTTGCCCGGCCTCCTCGTCATGCGCGACGGCAAGCCCGCCTACCGGGGGCGCTTTCCCGACGATCCAGACAAGCTGTTGGGCGAAGTGCTGAACTGAGGTTCGGCGCTTTCCGCGGCCGCTTCGGCAGCCCAGCGCCCTGTGTTACCATCGCGCGATCCGTTCGGGCTTGCCCGCTCTCTCGCCATGCCGTAGGGGGACTCATTTCGTGGAACGCCGACCCGTCATGAGACGCGCTCTGCGCGTCGCCACGCCGCTCGGCCTCGCCGTGGCTGCCCTGTTGCTTTCTTTCTGGACCGCCCGCCTCGAATCCTTCAGCCGCGCTCCCCTGCCTCTCGTCAAGACCCAGAGATTCGACCCCGCGGTGACGCTCCAATCGGTGAATCCCAGCGAGATGAAGCCGGTTCTCGACGCTGCGGATGTTCCGGTGGAAGTGACCCTGCGCCGGGGCCAGACCTTGAGCGAGCTTCTCGAGGACTTCGGCCTCGATTCCGCGGAGACCAGCTCGGTGGTCGGTGCCTTTTCTCGGCACGTGGACGTGCGGCGGATCCGGGCGGGAGCGCCGGTTTCTGTCTACCTCGACCAACGCTCGAAGCTGCGCGGCATCGAGTTCGCCGTGGGTGACGAAGGCCTGGTGACCGTTGCGGCCCGGGCACCCGGCCAATGGGACACTCGGTGGGAACGCTTCGAGAAGAAGAAGGTCCTGCGAGTGGTGTCGGGCGAGATCCTGGCCACCCTGAGCGAGGCCGTGGAGCGTGCGGGAGCGCCCTCGTCGCTGACCTACCGGATGGCCGACGTTCTTCGTTACGACCTCGACTTCAATCGCGATCTGCAGATCGGCGATCGGTTCGAGGTCTTGTTCGAGGAGATCCACACGACCGGCCGGGGCAGCTCCCTCGGCGACATTCTGGCGGTTTCCTACGACAACAAGGGCAAGCGCCACGAGGCCTACCGCTTCGGCGAGTCCGACGGCTACTACGATGCCGAGGGCAAGCCGCTCGAGAAGATGTTCCTGCGTTCGCCCATGCCCTTCACTCGCATCACGTCTCGATTCTCCATGCGCCGCTTCCACCCTGTCCTCAAGGTCCACCGTCCTCACTACGGCGTCGACTACGGCGCTCCGACCGGTACACCGGTCAAGGTGACGGCGGCCGGAACGGTGACCTTCTCTGGCTGGGAACGGGGAGGAGGTAAGGTGGTCAAGGTCCGTCACACGGGCGGTTACCTGACCGCCTATCTCCACCTCTCCGGGTTCGCCAAGGGCGTGCGAGTCGGCACTCGGGTGTCCCAAGGCCAGCTGATCGGCTACGTGGGCTCGACCGGCCTCGCCACCGGGCCGCATCTCGACTACCGGGTGCAGAAGAACGGGCAGTGGATCGATCCTCTGAGCCTCAACACCGTCAAGGCGGAGGCCATCGCGGTGGCGGAGGTGGCACGTTTCCGCTCCTGGCGGGACCTGGTTCGGACGACCCTGGCGAGCGGGCAGATTCCCACCGAGCTGGCCGCGGGCGGAACCATCAGGGCACTGGACACGGCGCCCTCCCCGGTCGCCACTGGTTCGATCACCGCGCGCTGAGCGTCACGACGTCGATGGTGGTGCGCGCCCGCTCTTGGTGCCGGGTCGACCTGGCGGGTGGCACCCTCGACCTCTGGCCCCTCGGACTCCTGGACGAAGGCGCTCGCACCATCAACGTCGCGGTCGACGTGCCGGTCGTCGTCACGCTGGCGCCGCGGTCCGCCGGCTATCTCGTCGAGCAGGACGGTCACCGGCTCGAGGTCGCGTCCCTGGCGGAGCTCGAGGCGCACGGGGAAGGGCAGCTCGTGGCACTGACCGCTCGATTCCTAGGACTACCTCCGGTCTCTGTTCGGCTCGAGAGCGGGTCCCCTCGCGGCGGTGGTCTCGGGGCGAGCTCGGCCCTGGTGGTGGCACTGCTAGCCGCCGGAACGGAGCTCCTGGGTCTTCCCGCCGAGGGACCTGACCGGCTCGCGGCCGTCGCCCGCGATCTCGAGGCCCGCCTCATGGGCCTGCCAACGGGCATCCAGGACCACTATCCCGGCCTCCTCGGTGGAGCCTTGGAGCTCGCGTACCCGCCGGGCGGTCACCGGGTCACCCGGCTCGGCACGGACCTCGCCGCCCTCGGGGAGTCTCTCGTCGTCTCCTACTCCGGCCAGAGCCACTTCTCGGCTGGCGCCAACTGGCAGATCGTGCGCCGCCGACTCGAAGGGGAGCCGGGAACGACCACGCTGCTCTACGGCATCGGCCAAGTGGCACGGGAGCTCGGGCGGGAGCTTTCGCAAGGGAATCTCGCTCGAGTGGGTCGGCTCATGTCCGACGAGTGGGCTCTGCGGCGGCAGCTAGCGGAGGGCATTTCGACCCCGCGGCTCGAAGAGTTGCTGGCGATCGGCCTCTCCGCCGGCGCCTGGGGCGGCAAGGCCTGCGGCGCCGGTGGTGGCGGCTCCCTCGCGTTTCTAGCTCCGCCGAAGCGCAGGGCCGGGCTGGTTGAGGCGCTTCGTTCCGCCGGTGCCCAGGTACTCCCGGCTCGGCCCACGGGGAGGGCCCTCGAGGTCGAGAGGGAATGACCGACTTCGACCCCTTCCGGGAGCTGGGTCTTCCGCCTGGCGCCGATCTTGGGGCGGTCCGCCGCGCCTACCGTCGTCTCGCCCGCCGTTTTCATCCCGGGCTACCTATCGAATCGGCCGATGCCGACCGCTTTCGGAGGATCGTCGAGGCCTACCAGCGGCTCGCTGCGACCCTGGCCGCCCCACCTGCCGCGGAAGCACTGCGAACGCTCGCAAGGACGTTCGTGCTCATTTCTCAGCGGCCGGACCCCATTCCAGCCCATCGATGGCCTGTCGAACGCGAACTGGTGGTGGAAGTGAGCTTCGGAGAGGCGGTGCGGGGAGGGATGGCCTCGGTCACCCTGCAGCGGGAGGAAGTTTGCCCGAGTTGCGCCGGCGGAGGTTGCCCGCGCTGCGGTGGACGCGGGCTGAGGGTTCGATTGGAGCGGCTGCGGGCGCGGATTCCTGCCGGCATCGAGGATGGCTCCGTCCTTCGACTGGCGCGGCGGGCATCCGAGCCAGGCAATGGGCTTCACCTGCGGGTGAAGGTGCGGGAGCACGCCTACTTTCGGCGCGAGGGCCTCGACGTCCATGCCGACCTTCCGGTCACCTACGCCGAAGCGGTACTCGGAGCTGAGGTGGATGTTCCGACTCTCGATGGGCCGGTGCGCGTTCGTCTCCCTGCGGGCACCCGGGGCGGCAGTCGCTTTCGACTGGCCGGCCGCGGTGTCCAGGCCGAGCTCGGTACAGGGGATCACTTCTACACGGTCGAGATCATCGTGCCGACCGCAATGAGCGAAGAAGAGAAGGACTGGATCCGGCGCCTGCCGGGCGGCTCTCCGCGAGAGGGATTGCCGAAGGCGCCGGTGGAGTGAAGCTCAGCGTTCGCGAGCGCGCCGACCGAGGGCCTCGGCGACCTGCTCAGCGGTGAGGTTCTCGTCGAGTTGAACCGTGCGCACCGCGGTCCAGCCCTCGGCCAAGGCCGGGGCGCTTTCACGATACTGCACGGTCTTGTTGTCCTGCCAGGCCACGATCAGGCTCGAAGCATCGTCGGACAGATACATCGACGTGACCCCGTCCCCGATTTCGGGGCTACGCAGCTGGGCGGCCGGCTGCACCCGGATCAAATTGGGCGTCGGCTCGGTTGGACTGACCGCGACGACGCTCATGATCGTCGATTCGGGGCGGTCCCGACCCGTCAGGACACGGGCACCGAGATCCACCAGTTGAGCACGCACTCCCTGGGCGATTGACTCGATCGAATCCTGGGCCTTCGCGCCCAGTACCGTCGTGGCCGCTTCGTTGGCCAGGTAGGCAGCGACCGCGGGGTGCAAGCGAACCCGGTTGCCGAGGTCCACGAGCTGCGCGCGCACTTGCTCGGCCAGGAACGAGAGGTCGCGACGGCCGAGGTCTACGAGTTGTGCTCGGGCTTGTTCGGCGATGAAGCCGATCTCGCCGGGCAGGATGTCGATCGCCACCGAGGCGACGTTGCCGTTCCGGCAGTCGACGAAGCCGATCACGACGCCGCGTCCGTCGGCACCGTTCTCGAGCCGCGTTGCCGCGGCGAGCGCGGCGTTGGGCAGAGCCGGCAGGGGCTCGCCGCCGACCAGGTCGTCCAGGTGATGAACCGGGTTCCAGCCGATGTAGCGACCGTCGAGCAGGATGACCGGCGTGTAGAGCACCCGCGGCCCGGACGCGCTGTCCTCGCGCCAGATGATGTGGAGCACCTTGCGCTCGACCTGGCGGAATTCCCCGGCTTCGACGATCTGGAACGAGTCGCGAGTCAGCGAGATCTGCGGCGAGCTCTTGAAGCCGAACGGATTGCCCGAGATTTCCAGCACCTCGGACCAGCGGTCACGTTCGAGGCCGACCAGATTGAGGGTGGAGTGGATCGCATTGACGCGGCTCTGCCACAGCACGAACAGAGTGGCGGAAACGTCGTCGTAGAAGACCGATGCGACGTCTTCGACATCCGGCCCCGCGGTGGAGGGGACCAGCAGACGACGCGACTCGCCCTCGGCGCTCTTGATCTCGATGGCGAGAACCGCATCACCATCGGCGGCCAGGCCTTGACCCGGGAAGAGAGCGCCATAGGTGCCCGTCTCGACGGAGAAGATCTCGCCCTCCGAGCCCAGGGCCACCCTACGGGTGTCCTGGGCGGCGAAGGTCGGCGCGGCCAGCAGGGCGGTGGCGAGAACGAAAACGAAGCAGAGGCGCTTGGTGGTCATGACTCAAGCCCTCAGGTTGATCAGCTTGCGGACGTTCACGGTGAGCAGGCATTCCGCGAGGTGGGTGGCACCGGGGAAATACCGTTGCTCCAGACGCGAGAACAGGTCGAGAGCGGTGTCCGAGTCGCCAGCCAGGTTCGCCGCCTCTCCGAGCAGGAAGAGCGCGTTCTTGATCGAATCCTGCTCGCCGAGCTCCTCGGCGAGCGCGAGAGCCTGAGCGGCGTGGCGGGCCGCCAGGCGATAGCGACCGATCTCGAGCAGAGTGAACGCGAGATCCAGATGGGGAACCATCGAATCGCGCCGAGCGCCGAGGCGCCGCAGGGTACGCAGCGCCCCGTAGAGCAGGCCGAGTCCCTCTTCGTTACGGCCGAGCATCACATAGGCATAGCCCAGATTGTCTTCGACCAAGGCGCGACGCCGCGCCGGTGCGGTGGGCATCAGAGCGAGGGCTTCCCGGTAGTCGGCGCAAGCGTCGTCGAAGCGGCTTTCGGCGAGCAAGAGGTTCGCAAGCTGGTTGAGGCTCGATGCCAGCCAGTCCTCATGGCCGAGCTCGCGCGACCGGTCGCGGGCGATCCGGGCGTAAAACAGGCCCTTGCGGATCTCCTTCTTGAACTCGTAGGCCCGGGCCAGGTTGTAGGCGGCGAGGCGACAGTTCACCTCGTCCTCGCCGGCGAGCAGGATCTCGCGTAGGCGGTTGAACATCTCGCCGCTCAGCCCGTCGAGGCGGAGCAGCGTCATGCGCACGGCGCAGATGTTGACGAAGGCGCGGTCCTGGGCAACGTGATCGCCCTCGGTCTTGGCGAGGCGCTGGGCCTCCTCGAAGATCTGCAGCGAGGAGTCGAGGCGATCTGCTTCGAAGTCGTGTCGGCCGTTCGAGAGAAGAGCTTCGAAACGGTCGCGGAAGGCGCTGGCGGAAGCGGTCATGATGTCGGGTTCTCCGCTCGGCGCGCTCAGTCGCGCTTGCCCTGAGATTGGTTGCGTTTGAAGGCGATGAAATCCTCGACCTCGCGCTGGGATTCCTTGTCGAGGTCCTTGAAGTCCCGGAGCAGTTGGAGATCCCGAGGGCCGATGGTGTCCGAGGCGATTTCGTCGAAGAACTCGCCGATGCCCATGCGGAATTCGGTGAGGATCTTGAAGAGGTTGTCGAGGCTGACCCGGTACTCGCCCTTTTCCATCCGCGACAGGTCGCTCTGCTGGATGCCGATGCGGGTCGAAAGCTCCGTCTGGGTGAGGTTGTGCTCTTTCCGGAGCTGCCGGATCTTGGTGCCGACCAGGTGTACTTGCCGCATTTTCTCGCTCGCTGTCATGGTCGTAGCCGCTCGGTGCCTCGGGAACTTGCGATTCGTCCTCTCCGGCTGAATATGCCGGGAAGCCATTTATGGCCCGTAGGGAGGAATCATAGGCCTTTTCGGCATCGAGTGTCAACGAACGGGACCTGACCTTTCTGGGTCTTCGAGGTCGCACCGTGGGGCGCCGCGAGGCCCTTTTCGTCTTGCTCTGAGCCTATAATCCCCCCGTCCCGCCCCGAGAGTGCCCCACAGTGACCAGCGCCGCCTTCTTCCGCTCGACCTTCCTGCTCCGGGAGCTCGCGAAACGCGACTTCGGGAGCCGCTACGCCGGCTCCTGGCTGGGCTTTCTGTGGTCCTTCGCCCAGCCACTGTGGCTCCTGGCGCTGTTCACGTTCGTTTTCTCGACCGTCTTGCAGGTGGCCCCCACCGGGGAGCGCACGGGGAGTTTCGCCGTCTTCCTCTTCTGCGGCCTGCTGCCGTGGATGGCGGTTCACGAGGCCGTGAATCGCTCGGCGACGGTGATCACGGACAACGCGGCGCTGGTCAAGAAGGTGTCCTTCCGGTCCGAGCTCCTGGTGTTGTCGGTGGTGGTCACGGCGCTCCTGCACGAGGCGATCGCCCTCGCGGTGTTCGTGGTGATTCTGGCGGTCACCGGGCAGCTAGCGTGGAGCGGCCTCCTCGCCGGCCTGGCCGTGGCCCTACCGCTCCAGATCCTGCTCACGCTGGGCTTCGGGCTTTTGGTGGCGAGCGCGCAGGTCTTTCTGCGCGATACCAGTCAGGCCCTAGGGTTGCTCTTGAACGGTTGGTTCTACCTGACCCCGATCGTGTATCCGCTCGCCTTGGTTCCGCCAAGATTGCGCGAGTGGATCGAGCTCAACCCCTTGACCACGTTGGTCGGTTGGTATCGCTACGCCCTTGTGGGCGGAGAAGTGCCGAGCGGCACGGTCGCCTTGCTGGCGACTGCGGTCGGTCTGGCGGCGATCGGCTGGGTGGTGTTTCGGCGCCTCGCTCCGACCTTTGCCGACGAGATCTGATGGCTTCACGCCAACTGGCCCGGAATCTGCACAGAGGCGCCCCGCTCACGACGTACCCGGCGCTTTCGTGCCGGATTGACCCGATCCCGGCCGACCCGCGTGGGCGCCCTGTCACGGAGGTTGATTCATGGCCCGAATTCGTTCGTCGTCGCCCGCTCTCGCCGCTCTCGTCGGCGTCCTTCTCATGTGGGCAGTGTCGGTCGAGGGCCAAACTTCGGCTCCGGCGACCCCGGAGAAGCCTCCCGAGGTCGCCTCGCCCGGCCCTGCCGACGGCAAGTGGCTGGTCGACGAGAACGGCGCCGAGTACTACGTCCAGGAGTTCCCCAAGATCGAAGGCACCTACAAATGGATCGGCGACCGCCGGATCCAGTTCCAATACGGCCTCAAGTTCGACGTTCTCCGGGAGGATGCGAAGGCCTTCTACGTAAAGGTCTACCGTCCCCAACCGGAGCTCCGGCAGACCAAGCCGATCGCTCCACCTCCGGAGGTCGTGGAGCCGTTCAGCGTACCGGCCAGCGCACGGCTCAAGTTCGAGCCCTTCGAGCAGGGCCTTCCGCAGCGCGGCCAGTGGCGCAACGGCTTCGAGCTCGTGGACTTCGATGGCGACGGCCAGGTCGACATCGTCCACCCACCGGCCCGCAAGGGCAACGGCCGCCCGCAGATCTTCCGCGGCGACGGCAAAGGTGTCTGGCGCCTTTGGGGTGCTTCGACCTTTCCCAATCTCAAACTCGACTACGGCGATGCGGCGGTCGGCGACTACAACGCCGATGGCCTGCTCGATGTCGCTTTCGCCATGCACCTCCGGGGGACCTTGGTGTTCATCGGGGACGGCAAGGGGCATTTCACCGAATGGAGCCGCGGCACCGACTTCTCGTCGCCGGAACGGGACGAGGGACCGTCGTCGTTCTCGTCGCGCGAGCTCGACACGGTCGACTGGAACGGCGACGGCAGGATGGACCTGGTGATGCTCGGGGAGGGCCCACGGATGGCCCGGCAGAGCGCCAACTCAGAGCCCTCGTTCCAGGGCGGCTCCCTTGGGGTGGTCCTCTATCTGAACCAGGGCGACGGCAGCTGGAAGCGCCTGCGCCTCGAGGGCGTCGACCGGCAGAACTACGGCGATTCCCTCGTAGTGGCAGACTTCAACGCAGACGGCATCGCCGACGTCGCGACCGCGACCAGCGCCTTCGGCCGGAAAGACATCCTCAACCTCGGCCAGCCCGATGGCACCTGGAAGGTGGTCTCGATCGAACCTCTGGCCAACAACGCCATGATTCGGGCCGTCGCCGCGGCCGACTTCGACAAGGACGGTCGCTCCGATCTGGCGGTGGGATACGTGGCCTCGGGCAACGGCGGACAGTGGGTCACCGGCGTCGATGTGCTGTTCGCACGGCCCGAGGGGGTGTGGGAACGGCGCCGCCTGGCCCTGCAACCCGACCGCGAGACCATCTGGAGCCTGGCGACCGGGGATCTGGATGCCGACGGGCACGCTGACCTCGTGGCGGGAACCGGCGACGGGCGTCTCTGGCTATTCCTCGGCAAGGAAGGCGGCGAATTCAGCCGCGAGACCGCTGACGAGGTGATGTCGCGAGAGCTCTACTGCACCGCCTACCACGTTGGCCTGGCGGACCTCGATGGCAAGCCTGGAGATGAGCTCGTGGCCGGCTTCGCTGGCGAAAGTGGCAGCGAGGTGATGATTCCGGGCCTTGCGGCACGCTGCACTTCGAACGGATCGCTCCGCGCCTGGCGGGCCACCCCGCGCTGAGAAGCTTGCCGCGAGAAGGCCCGATCCAGTGGGTTGACAGGCATCCGGCCGAGGCCTATAGTATCCAAGCATAACGCGCCGGCTCTCCCTACTCGGACGGCAACTTGCTCGCGTCGGATCCGTTGAGACGCGAGCGGCGACGAGAGTCGGTCGAAGATCGCAACGCTCTCTACGCCTTCGGGCATACATTCTTTCATCGGGAGGTGATCAGTACTTCTGGATTGCGGGAAGCGCAACGAACGATCAACACAACCATCAGGCAGCGCTTTCCGGAGACTTTAGAAGACGGCCCGTTCGGGGTCGTCTCGAATGCACTGACTTAGAAATCAGGAGACTGACTCTCATGACCAAGAAGATCATCGTTTGCCTGTCGCTCGTGGCGCTTCTGGCGCTGGGCGGCCAGGCCTTCGCCGAGATCTGCACCCAGGACAACGTGCCGGCGGCTTCGCTGCTGCTGCCGTATTTCGAGGTGGATCTCGACGACCCGAGCGGCGTGACCACGCTGTTCTCGATCAACAACGCCTCGGCGACCGCGGCGTTGGCCCACGTCACTCTGTGGACCGACGAATCGGTGCCGACCCTGGACTTCGACGTCTACCTGACCGGTTACGACGTCCAGACGATCAACATCCGGGACATCTTCAACGGCATCCTGCCGCGGACCGCGGACGACGCCCGGGACCCGGGCGATGCGATCTCGAACCAGGGTTTGCTGTCCCAGGACATCACGTTCCCCGGTTGCGGCGCCTCTTTGCCCTATGACAACCCGGCGCTGGCTCCGATCCTGATCGAGCACATCGTCGAGGCTCACACCGGCGGCCTGTCCCCGGTGTACGGCCGTTGCGCCGGATTCGACTTCGGCGACAACATCGCCCGTGGCTACATCACGGTCGACAGCGTGAGCGCGTGCAACCTCGAGTTCCCGAGCGCGCCCGGCTACTTCCTGACCGGCGGCACCGGTCTCGCGAACAACAACAACGTTCTTTGGGGCGACTACTTCTACGTCGACTCCGCCAACAACTTCGCCCAGGGCGAGACCCTCGTGCACCTCGAGGCCTGCGACAATCCGTCGGTGGGTCAGGGCGCGGACGACTGCCCGTTCATCGCGGGTGACTACACCTTCTACGGCCGCTACGTGGCCGCGTCCGGTGCGGACGGCCGCGAGCCCCTGTCCACGATGTTCGCCACCCGTTACCTGAACGGCGGCGCCTTCGATGGCGGTACCAGCCTGATCGTGTGGCGCGACTCGAAGACGGTCGCCACCACCGGCCACAGCTGCTCCGGCGAGGAAAGCTGGTTCCCGCTCAACCAGGCCGATGTGGTGGCCTTCGATGAGGCCGAGAACCCGGTCGACCTGTGCTTCCGTGGGGACAACGTCTCGCCGCCGATCGGTGGCGCGGACACCTGCTTCCCGCTCGAGGCCCAGCGCGTCAGCCTGACCGAGGCGAGCGGCGCCACGGGCTCGAACCCGATCCCGCCGTTCGACTTCGGCTGGATGTACATCAACCTGAACACCACCGTCGCCGGTGGTCTGTACAACCCGAACGCCCAGGCCTACATCACCACGGTGATGGACGCTGCCGGTCGCTTCTCCGTCGGCTTCGACGCGTTGAGCCTCGACACCGCCTGCGACACGATCGACGGCGGCATCATCCTGATCCCGTAAGCCTGTAGGGGCGACGCATGCGTCGCTCCTGTGGTCTCGGAAGCGGGAGGTCCGAGCGATCGGGCCTCCCGGTTCTTTCAGCAAAGCCAGCCGCCCGTCGTGCGGTGCCCGAGGTGGTCGAGTCCTCTCGAGTCGGGTAGCGCAGGGCGGGTCGCTCCAGAATCGCCGGTTTCGAAAACTTCGAGGATCTGTTGAGGACGCGTCTGGCGAGCCGAAGCTCACCGGTCCTTACATCCAGCCAGCCGTCCTGGTCGTCATACGAGGAGGAATTCCGAGATGCGCAACACCTACTTCACTCGCTCCCTGGCCGTCGGCCTGACGTTGCTGGTCGGCGGCCTGACCGGCGAGGCGGCCAAGGCGCAATCCTCCTGCATCGACGGGAACGTGGCGTCCGCTCAGCCCGCTGGGCCGCTTACCCTGGGAGCCCTCCAGCCAGGTGTCACGGGTCAAATTCCCGATGCTCGAGATTCGACCAACTACACCGGTCAGCAGTTGCCCAACTTTCGCTATCCTCTGTTCACTGCTCTCGACATCGAGAACGGTTATGTTTTCATGAGCTACTCCTTCGGCATGCAGATCTGGGACGCTCGCGGCGCCGCCGAGCTCGACCCGGTCTTTTTGTCCTCCCGTGACGGTTTCCGCTGCAACGAATGGCTGGAGTGGCCCACCCCCTGTAACCTGGCAGGCGAGGCGCGCTGGATCGTCTGGGATGTAGACGCGCCGAAGGGCAACGACAACGTCGTCGCTTTCACGGGCGATCCGCCGGCCTCGATTTCGATCTGGAACGCCACCAACAAGTCGAACCCGGTCGAGAAGTACCAGGACACCGCCACCTACATGAAGGGCGTTCACGCGGCCACGATCAACAACCGCGAGTACGCGTTTGCAACGGGCAACGGCGTCAACGGGGTCTCGGGCGTGTCGGTCTACGACATGACCGCCGCGATGGCCTTGACTACCCCTTGTGTGGACGAAAACGGCAGCCACTCGTGCGGGGTTTGGGTGAATCGTTTCGGCGGCACCAACGCGTCCTTCTACATCGACGGCTTCGCGCGGACGAGCACTGGAAAGCACTACGTCGCGGTCTCGGCGGGCACCTCGGTGCGCGGCCTCGAGCTGTGGGATGTCTCCAATCCCGCGAGTGCACAGAACCTTCATCCCTCCGGCGGGCGGTACCTGGCCGGAACCCAGGTCCACGGCGTCGCGACCTGGGAGCAGGCCAACTCGGCGTACCTCGCCGCCTGGATCTTCTCGGCCACCAACAATCAGTACATTGGGCAGATCTACAACATCACGAGCTGCCTGTCCGGCGGGTGCACCGACCTCCCGGCGCCGATCCAGATCCTTCAGTCGACCGCGCCAGTGGGCACGGCCTACTACTACCTGACCTACTCGGAAGGCAACGGCACTCCCTACTTGTACTTCGGCCACGACGGCAAGTGCCTGACCGGCCTCAAGAAGGAGTGGCTGTGGGACGTCTCGGACCCGAACGATCCGGTCGAGATCTCGCCCACCGCGACGATCAACGCCACCTCCGGTAACGAGGGTCCGACCCCGGTCGACTACTGGAGCTACGCCTACGCCAACAACCCGGGTGGTTTCAGTCAGGTCATGCCGCGAGTCGGAAAGTTCTACGGCAACACCTTTTACCGGGCCGCTTACACTCTCTTCGACACTCACAAGCGGGTCAACGTCGCGCCCTCGATCCAGGTGAGCGGGCCGACCACGGGCTACGACGGCGCGGCCGTGAGTTTCACGGCGACCGCCCTCAATTGCACCCCAGCGAGCAACGGCTGGAGCTGGTCGGCGACCGGTGGCGGTACGGGCGGTGGCTCGACTGCTTCCGCGTCGATCACGTGGGCGACGCCGGGCAACTACTCGGTGACCGCCACGAACTCGGCCTGCGCCAACGCCAGCGGCTCCGCCAACGTGCAGATTCTGCCGTCGGCACCGGCCACGAGCAGCGTCGCGGTGAGCCCGACGACCGCCCCCGTGTGCACTCCGATCACCTTCACCGCCCAGAACGTCACGGGCCGGCCGCCGCTCACCTACGGCTGGCAGGTTCTCCAGGCTGGCGACGCGTTGCCCGGGGTCACGGGGAGCACCAACCCGTTCATCTGGAACACCACGGGCGTCCTGCCGGGTACCTACCAGGGCGAGGTGACGATTTCGAACGGCTTCGGAAGCCCGGCGGTGGCGAGCGGCACGGTTACCCTGACCGCCCTGCCGAGCCTGCCCCTCGCCGGTACGTTCACGCCCACCACCGACGCCTTCACCAACGCCACGGTGCAGTTCCACGTGAACGCCGCCGGGGCCACGGAGTGGAACTGGGACTTCGGGGACGGCAACACGACCGGCTGGATCTCCGATCCGGAGGACGGACCGAATCCGATTCACACCTACGCGTCGATCGGGGAGAAGTCGGTCACGGTCCAGGTGCGTAACTGCCAAGCACCGACGCCGGTATCCAGCGCGGCCTTGATCATCGAGATCACCCAGATCACCCCCCTGGTGGCGAGCTTTGCGGTGAACGGCTGCAGCTTCGGCGTCTGCGCCTTCGCCACGGCATCAACGGTGAGCTTCACCGACAGCTCGACGGGTGCCCAGAGCTACCAGTACGACTGGGGCCACACCGGTATCGACGAAGGCAGCTGTGCCTTCAGCGGAAGTGGCGCAGTCCAGAACACTCACGTCTTCACCACCGCGGGCACTTTCACGCCCTGTCTGAAGGTCACTCGCGGGGCCGAGTCGGACGTCTTCGTCCACGCCGCGAACATCATCATCTCGACCTCGGGTGGCGGCGGCGGTGGTGGTGGCGGGGGTGGCGGCAGCTCGCCCACGATCGCAGTTTCCGGAGCGAGCAGCGGGACTCCCAATACACCGCTCACCTTCAGTGCGTCCGCGTTGAACTGCCAACCCGCCACCTCGGGTTGGACCTGGAACACGGCGGGCGGGACCGTCACCGGAGCGTCCAATACCAGCTCGATCCAGATTACCTGGGCGACCACCGGTACCAAGAGCATCAACGCCCGCAACTCCGCCTGCTCGTCGGCCGTCGGTACCAAGTCGGTCTCGATCACCACGCCGAGCGGTCTGAGCGCGAACTTCGTCTACAACCCCGCGACCCCATCGCCGGGAGCGACGGTCAGCTTCGACGGTGCCAGCTCGACCGGAAGCATCTCCATCTACTCCTGGACCTTCCCGGGCAGCGTTTTCAAGACTGGGGCTCAAGTAACCCACGTCTTCGCCGCCGCCGGTACCTACAGCGTCCAGCTCGACGTGTTCCCGGCCGGCTGTGTGAATTCGGCTTGCTCGGCCCGAATCACCAAGCAGGTCGTGGTCGCCGGAACGAGCCTGAACATCACCGCCAGCTTCAACGCCTCGGCGTGCTCTCTCGCGGGCTGCGCCGGGACTGCTGGCCAGGCGATCACCTTCGCGTCTACCTCGACCGGCGCCACCACCTACAGCTGGAACTTCGGCGACGGGCAGACCAGCACGGAGGCGAACCCCAGCCACACGTTCGCCCAGGCGGGGACCTACTCCGTTTCCCTGACCGTTGGAGACGGAACGCAAACGGCTTCGACGTCGAAGACCTTCACTATCGTCGCCTCGCCCACGGCCGCCAGTCGGGCCGTGCTGCTGCCCTGGATCGCCCAGACCACCGGGGCCCTCGACCAGACCAGCGACCTCTACGTCTACAACCCGGGCACCACGACCATGAACGTGGTGATCCGGTTCCTGAAGCGGGGCATCCCGGAGCCGGCGCCGCCCGAGGTGGAGCGACAGATCGCTCCGGGAGCCACCCTGTACCTCGAGGACGTGGTCGGCGACCTGTTCGATCGTGCGAATCTGGCCGGGTTCCTGTTCATCGAGCCCCAGGGCAGCGGTACGACCAGGCCCGGCGTGACCTCGTTCAACAGGACGTTCCAGGACGACGGCCGGGTGTTCGGACAGGTGGTGATCGGGGTCGAACTGCCGGCCGCGTCGGCCTCCACGGTACCCGCCATCCAGCACCTGGTCGGCTTGAACGACAACTCCGAGCGCAGCGCCTACTTCGGGGTCTCGAACCCGAACGGAGCCGGCGCCACCTATCGGCTCAAGTTCTACGACTCGGCGGGGGCGCTGCTGGCACAAACGAGCGAAGACCTGGTGATCGCCGCCAACGGCCAGAAGCAGTTCCAGGTGGAGGAGATCCGGAGCCGTTTCGGGATCGACGATCAAGACGACTATCGCGTCGAGGTGGAGACCGTCTCCGGTGGCCCGGTGTTCCCCTACGGCGCGAATCTGCGGCTCGCCTCCGCCGACCCGGCCTTCATCCAACCGGGCCGTACCGGCGAATCGGAGGTCTTCCTGGTGGGTGCGCTGTCCGCTCAGGGCCTCAACAACAGCCTGTTCAAGACCGATGTGGTGCTCACCAACACCTCGTCGAACGAGAGCCTGATTGAGTTGACCTTCACGGCGACCGGCGCCAGCGCGGTGCCTACCGACACGATCGATCTCACCCTCCAGCCCGGTGAGACCCGCCGACTCGAGGACATCCTCGATCAGGAATGGGCGCTCTCGAACGCCATCGGGGTGCTCCGGGTCTTGTCGGACAACACCGGTGCGACCTTCCCGATCATCCAGGGGGAGACCTACGACACTTCCCGGCCCACCGAGCGGTACGGGCAGTTCATGCCCGCCCTCACGGTGGCCGACGCGGCGACCCCGACGAAGTCGAAGAGTCTGGTGGGCCTGCGCCAGTCCGAAACCGACCGGACGACGATCTGGCTCTTCAATCCGGGCAATCAGAACGCGCAGTACACCCTTCGGTACCGGGCTCTCGACGGCACGGAGATCGGGGCCACGGCCAGCCTGGCTCTTGGGCCCGGCAAGCTGCGTCAGATCTCGCCGTCGCAGCATCCCTTCGGCAGCGGCGGTATCGTCGAGGGCGGCGGCTTCACGGTCGAGGTCTCGGTCCAGTCGGGCCAGATTCTGACCGCCGCCCAGGTCGTCAACGCCGACAACGACCCGGCGTACATCACGGGCCAGTAAGGTGAAGTGAATCGCGGGAGGTCGGTCCAGACCTCCCGCGGACGAACCTGTGAGCTCGCCAACGTGAACCACCCTCACCAGCCGCCGGGGCACCGGTATTTGCCGACGGGCGAGGCTCGCCGGAGGAGCTCTCCGTGATGAGGAAGCCGCAATCGCTTCGTCCCCTGGTCGCAGCGTTCGCCCTGGCCCTGGTGGCCACGGGAGCGAGTCCCGCTTTCGCCCAGTCCTGCATCGACGGCAACGTCGCCTCGGCTCAGCCGGCCGGCCTCTGGGGCAGCCTGCAACCGGGCGTGACCGGCGTGATCCCGCCCCCCCGCGATTCCACCGACTACACCGGCCAGCAGCCCACGAACTACCGCTACCCTCAGTTCAGCGCGCTGGACGTGGAAAACGGTTGGGTGTTCATGAGCTACTCCTACGGAATGCAGGTTTGGGATGCGCGGGGTACGACCAACTCCCTCGACCCCCAGCTGGTCGGATCGCGGGACGGCTTTCGCTGCGGCGAGTGGATGGACTGGCCCGTACCGTGTAACTCCACTGGCGAAGCCCGGTGGATCGTCTGGGATATCGACGCGCCGCCGGGCAAGGACAATGTAGTTGCGGCGTTCGGCATCCCGCCGGCCAGTCTGTCGATCTGGAACACCACCACCAAGGAAAGCCCGGTCGAGAAGTACCAGGACACCGCCACCTACTACTACGCCGGTTGGGTCGGGACGATCAACGGTCGCGACTACGCCTTCGCTGCCGGCAACGGTACCAATGGCATCGGTGGGATTTCGGTTTTCGACATGACCACGGCTCTCGGTTTGACGTCGCCGTGCCTCGAGAACACTTCGGTCTCGAGCGCCTGCGGGGTCCGGGTGAACCGCTTCAGCGGCACCAACGCCGCTCTGTACATCGACGGCTTTCGCCGCACCAGCGATGGCAAGACCTTCATTGCGCACTCCGCGGGGACCTCGGTGCGGGGTGTCGAGCTGTGGAACGTCTCGTCGCCGACGGCGCCGGTCAACCTGAACGCTTCCGGCGGCCGCTTCCTGTCGACCGAGTTCGTGCATGGGGTCGCGCTGTGGGAGCAGGGCGCCAACAACTTCTTGGGCATGTGGGTGTTCGACGCGGCCAACAACCAGTATCTCGGCCGCATCTACAACGTCACCAGCTGCCTGTCCGGCAACTGCTCGAGCCTCGGCAGCCCCGTGGCGACTTTGCACCCTGGCCCGCCGGTCGGGACGTCGGCCTACTACACGACGTTCTCCTCGGACAACGGCACGCCCTACCTGTACTTCGGCCACGATGGCAAGTGCCTCGCCGGCCTCAAGAAGGAGTGGCTCTACGACCTCTCCCCGCTGGCCACCGGCGGCCAGCCGGTCGAGATCACGCCGCCGCAGACGATCACCGCCCAGACGGCGACCGAGGGGCCCACCCCGGTCGACTACTGGAGCTACGCCTACGCCAACAATCCCGGCGGATTCAGTCAGGTCATGCCGCGGGTCGGTAAGTTCTTCGGCGGCATCTTCTACCGCGCCGCATGGACGCTGTTCGACACCCACAAGCGGGTCAACGTCGCACCGCAAATCCAGGTCACCGGCGCAACGACGGGGTATGGGGGTGCCGCGACGGCCTTCACGGGCACCGCTCTCAACTGCGTGCCGGCGACGAACGGCTGGAGCTGGAGCGCGACCGGCGGCGGCACCGGGGCCGGTACCACCGCCAACGCCTCGATCACCTGGGCGACTCCGGGCAACTACTCGGTCAGCGCCACCAATAGCGCTTGCGTGGGCGCCACCGGGACCGCCAATGTGCAGATCCTCACTCCCGCCCCGGCCGTTTCCAGCGTAACGGCCAGTCCGTCCACCGCCACGGTGTGCACGCCGATCACCTTCACGGCACAGAACGTCACCGGCCGTCCGCCGTTGACGTTGGCCTGGCGGGTCCTCCAGGGAGCCGTGCCCCTGCCGGGTGTCTCGGGGAACACCAATCCCTTCGCCTGGACCACTTCGACCGTTGCCGCCGGTACCTATCAAGGCGAAATCACGGTCTCGAACGGCTTCGGCAGCCCGGCCGTCGCGGTCGGCTCGGTCACCCTGACGGCCCTGCCGACTCTGCCCGGCGCTGGCAGCTTCGCGCCGACGGTCGACCCCTTCGATGGCGCCGAGGTCCAGCTCCATGTGACCGTGCCCGGTGCCACCGAATGGAACTGGGACTTCGGGGACGGCCAATCGACCGGCTGGGTGTCGGACCCGAACACCGGCCCGAATCCCACCCACATTTACGCCACCGCGGGCCAGAAGTCGATCACGGTGTCGGTGCGCAACTGCCTGGTGCCGACGCCGGTCACCAGCGCAGCCCTGGTGATCGAGATCACCCAAACCGAGCCCCTGGTGGCGAGCTTCGGAGTGAACGGCTGCAGCTTCGGCCTGTGCACCTTCTCGACCGGCCAGAACCTGAGCTTCACCGACCTTTCGAGTGGACTCACTTCGGCGGTCGACTACTTCTACGACTGGAACCACACCGGGTCTGACTCCGGAACGTGCACCTTCCCGACCTTCGGCGCCGCCACGCCCGCCGCCAATCACGTTTACTCCGCCGCGGGCACCTTCACGCCGTGCCTCAAGCTGACCCGCGGCGCCGAGACGAGCGTCACGGTCCATTCGCCGCAGATCATCATCAGCGGGGCGACCACCAAGTCGATCGCCCTGAGCGGCCCGGCCACGGCGGTCCAGGGAGTTCTGCAGACCTACTCGGCTTCGGCACAGAACTGCACCGCGCTGGCGGCGAGCTGGGTTTGGACCGTCGACGGCGGGGCCATCACCGGACCGACCGACCAGGGCACGGTCCAGGTGACCTGGAGCACCGCCGGCACCAAGGCGCTCTCCGCAACCAACGCCGGCTGCACCGCGACCACCGGGAACAGGAATGTCTCGGTCACCGCCGGAACGGGTCTCGGGGCGACCTTCGCCTACTCGGTGGCCGGGGACGCGAGCACCTTGGACTTCGACGGCGCGGAATCGGCCGGGTCGATCGAGATCTACTCGTGGACGTTCCCCGGCGGCGTGGTGAAGCTCGGGCCCCAGGTGAGTCACACCTTCGCGGGACCGGGAACCTACGCCGTCACCCTCGAGGTTCGCGGCTGCGCACCGGTGGGCTGCCCGTCGGCCACGGTGACCAAGAACGTGGTCGTCTCCGCGGCCCCGAATTGACGATGCTCACCACCCGCCCCGGCCGGGACGAGCCCGGCCGCTGCACCAGGAAACACCC
>CXWL01106729.1_pt1 | contig 31743 bp, 22 predicted proteins | sample 590931 | NCBI WGS metagenome assembly CXWL01 (sample SAMEA3498368, study PRJEB10139) | groundwater metagenome | biome: water well; material: biofilm material | place: Germany | collected 2015-04-27
AGCGGTGAACATCACGCTTGAAGCGGATGTTTGGGTGTTGCATGGCGCAGGGTTCGAAGTGCGCTGGCCCCTTGCCGAAGTGCAAATCTCCGAGCGTTTGGGCAACACACCGCGCCTCTTGAGTTATGCCGCTGGCGGTCACTGCGAAGTGACCGACCTTGTTGCGCTGGAAACACTGCTGGCAAGTTTGGATCAACAACCCACCTTGACCGATACGATGCAGCACAGCCGGGCTTGGGCGTTGCTCGCGGCGGTCTTGATCGTTTTGTCTGTCCTTGCTGCCTACCGTTATTTGTTGCCCTGGGGAGCGCAAGCCATCGCTGAACGTTTGCCGGGTGAGGTGTTGCAGCAGATGGGCGACTCCACGCTGGAGACGCTGGATCGCTTCGTGTTGCAACCGAGCAAGTTGGATGGCGCACGCCAAAAAGAATTGAGCGAATCCTATGCCGGACTCAAGTCGCTTTCCGAATCACAACTGCACTCCCGCATTGTGTTCCGCAGTTCACCGCAAATAGGCGCGAATGCGTTCGCGCTTGCGGATGGCACGATTGTGCTGCTGGATGAGTTGGTCGAGCTGACCCGCGACGACGGCGAGATACTCGCCGTTTTGGCGCACGAACGTGGTCACGTCGAGCGCCGCCATGCCCTGCGTTTGGTGTTGCAAAGCTCCGTCGTGGGAATAGTCATGACTCTGGTTATGGGCGATGTCAGCTCGTGGTTGGCGACGCTTCCCGCCGTGGTTGTACAGGCCAAATATTCGCGCGATATGGAACAGGAAGCCGACGACTTTGCGCAGCAAGTTTTGCGGCTCAATGCACTTTCACCCTGCCTGCTGTCGAGCATGCTGGATAAGTTAGAAGTCGCGCACCGCAGTAACCGATCGGGGTCGAAAACAGAATCTGCCGAGGGGAATCATTTTGAAATTTCGGATTACCTGTCCAGCCACCCGGCCACCGAAGAACGGATGCGTTTGTTATGCCCGGCCAAATAGGCGCGCAATTCGGGTCCGCAATTAGAGGCCTTGCCTTCGCGTGATATCATCGCGCGCCATGAAAACACCCTCCGATTCCCTGCAACGTTTCCTGTTTGAACATGCCCCAATACGCGGCGAGATCGTACATCTCGATAGCGTCTGGCAGTCTGTCATCGAACGCCATGATTACCCGCCTGTGTTGCGCGACCTGATGGGTGAGTTGTGTGCCGCTGCAGTGTTGCTGGCGGCGACACTCAAATTGAAAGGTTCCATGGTGTTGCAGATACATGGCAAAGGCGCAGTCAAACTCTTGGTGGTGGAATGTTCGGGCGATCTGGAATTACGCGCCACTGCCAAGTGGGAAGGTGATCTGGCGCAAGGTAAATTGCAAGATCTGGTGGGTGACGGCCGCTTCGTGATTACCCTCGATCCCAAAGACGGCAACCAGGTCTATCAGGGCATCGTAGATTTGGAAGGCGAAAGTATCGCCGAGATTTTGCAAAACTACATGACACGTTCCGAACAATTGGAAACGCGTTTGTGGCTGGCGGCAGATGCGCAACATGCCGCCGGTATGCTGCTGCAAAAATTGCCGGAACAAGGCGAAGTACCGGATGTCGAGCCGTGGGAGAACGCGGTGCAGATCGCCCACACGCTGAAGCCGGAAGAATTACTAAACGTGTCTTCTGCCGAACTGGTGCACCTGCTGTATCACGAAGCAGACATCCGCCTGTTCGACGCCCAAGTCGTGCTGTTCCGCTGTTCCTGCTCACGCGACAATGTGGCGCGTATGTTGCGTATGCTGGGGCGCGCGGAAGTCGATGCGATACTTTTCGAACGCGGTGAAATTGAAGTGCACTGCGAATTCTGCAACCAGCGTTACGTGTTTGATCGCGTGGATGCCGACGCGGTGTTCGCCGACATCATGGCGCTGGCGGCCAACAAAACGCTGCATTAGCAGAAGTTGGGTGGGCACAAAGATGTGCTCGCCTTACGCCAGCTTGAGTATATCCAGCGCCACCGCCTCCGCCACTTCGATGCCGTCCACCGCCGCAGAAAGAATTCCCCCTGCGTAGCCCGCGCCTTCGCCGGCCGGATACAGACCCCTGATATTGATGCTCTGGAAATTTTCGCCGCGTTTGATGCGTAGCGGTGAAGAGGTGCGCGTCTCCACGCCGGTAAGCACGGCGTCACCCATGGCAAAACCTTTGATCTGTTTGTCGAACTCGGGCAAGGCTTCGCGAATGGCGGCGATGGCATAGTCGGGCAGGGCGCTGGACAGATCGGTCGGTGTGACACCCGGCGTATACGAAGGGACGACTTCGCCCAGATTTACGGAAGCACGGTCGGCGAGAAAATCGCCGACACGTTGTGCGGGCGCCGCGTAACTTCTGCCGCCCAATTCGAACGCGCGCGATTCCCACTTGCGCTGGAATTCAATTCCCGCCAACACATCGCCGGGGAAATCTTCCGGGGTGATCGCCACCACGATACCGCTGTTGGCATTGCGTTCGTTGCGCGAATATTGGCTCATGCCGTTGGTCACCACGCGTCCTTCCTCGGAAGTCGCCGCCACCACCGTGCCGCCCGGGCACATGCAGAAGCTGTACACCGAGCGCCCGTTGCTGGCGTGATGCACCAGTTTGTAATCTGCCGCGCCGAGCTGCGGGTTGCCCGCATTGGCACCGAAGCGCGCGCGGTCAATGACCGATTGCGGATGTTCGATACGAAAGCCGATGGAGAAGGGCTTGGCTTCCATATACACGCCGCGTCGATGCAGCATTTCAAACGTGTCGCGCGCACTGTGGCCGAGGGCGAGCACGATATGGTGGGTCGCGAAACGTTCACCATCCGCCAACACGACGCCGCACACCTGATCGTTTTCGATCTCGATGTCGGTGACGCGGCTCTGGAAACGAATCTCACCGCCGAGTTGCTCGATGTTGTGGCGCATCTCTTCCACCATGCCCACCAGGCGGAAAGTGCCGATATGCGGCTTGCTCACATACATAATTTCTTCTGGCGCTCCCGCTTTGACAAACTCGGTGAGCACTTTGCGTCCGTAGAATTTTGGGTCTTTGATCTGGCTGTAGAGTTTGCCGTCGGAGAACGTGCCCGCGCCACCTTCACCAAACTGCACATTGGATTCCGGATCGAGCTTGCCTTGGCGCCAGAGTCCCCAAGTATCTTTGGTGCGTTCCCTGACCGCTTTGCCGCGCTCCAGAATGAGCGGGCGGAAACCCATTTGTGCCAGCAGCAATCCGGCGAAAAGTCCGCACGGCCCCATGCCGATGACGATCGGGCGTTCCGTTAATTCTGCGGGGGCTTGTGCCACCACGCGGTAAGTCATGTCCGGCGCGATGACCACGTGGGGTATTTTCTGGGCTAACAATTTAGCCTGGTGATTCACTTCGACATCCACGGTGTAGACCAGCACGATGGCGTTCCGTTTGCGCGCGTCAAAGCCGCGCCGGAAGATCGAAAAATCGAGCAATTCGGATTCAACGATCCCCAGCCGTTTGAGAATCGCGGCTTTGAGATGTGTTTCGGGATGGGCTAACGGGAGCTTGATTTCAGTCAGACGTAACATGCCGACATTCTACCTTGCAGCAGCCTGACTCAGAATCGAAGTAGAAGAAAGTTGCCAACCCCAGGCCAGTTATGGATAAAATTCGCCGGCATTTCCACCCGGACTGTCTCTTGTGTTTTTTAGATCACCCTTGGCCATCCAGCATGGGATGGCAGATTTGAAATTTGACGCATACGTTGATTATTGAGTGAGCCTGACGTGGAAGGAAGGCATGTGAACCCTCAGCAACTATCTCACCGTGCATGGACACGCTATGTCGTCACAATCGCCCTCGTGGCGTTGGCTGCCGCCCTGCGGATATGGCCGCTACAGGCGCTTGAATCGAGCCTTGCCTGGCTGACGTTTTACCCGGCCGTAATGGTTGTAGCGATCTACGGCGGACTCTCCGCCGGTTTGCTGGCAACTGTTCTGGCCTGTCTTACGGTCATGTTCTTGTGGCCGATACTCGTCGCTCAACCCTTCATCAAAAATCCTGCCGACTGGTTGGGCATGTCGGTCTTTATCCTGACTGGCAGCATGATCTCCGGCGTTGCCGAGGCCATGCGCCGCGCCCAGGCACGCGCAATCAAAGCACAGAAACAGGCCGAAGCCGCCAACCAGGCGAAGAGCGTATTCCTGTCCACCATGAGCCATGAGCTGCGCACGCCGCTAAACGCCATTCTCGGTTTCTCCGCCCTGATGCGCAGCGACCCCGCCCTTACCGAGGGGCAGCGCGAAAACCTCGATATCATCAATCGCAGCGGCGAACATCTGCTCAGCCTCATCAACGATGTGCTGGATATGGCCAAAATAGAAGCGGGCCGGATTACCTTGGAAGTGGAGTCGTTCGATCTGGGTGATTTGGTGCGCGACATCACCGATATGCTGGGCAAGCGCGCCAGGGAAAAGGGATTGCAACTGCTACTCGATCAATCCTCCGCGTTCCCCCGCTTTATCAAGAGCGATAAAGAAAAGCTGCGCTTGGTGATCGTCAATCTGGTGAGCAATGCCGTCAAATACACTCACCACGGCGGCGTGACTTTGCGTTTAGGTGTGCAGCCGGCTGACACTGCGCTGCGGCTGGTGATCGAGGTGGAGGATAGCGGTATCGGCATCAGCAAGGCGGATCAGGCGCGCATCTTCGAACCCTTCGTACAAGTGGGCAAGCCGGCCACCCAGAAGGGCACCGGGTTGGGGCTGTCCATCGTGCGCGAATACGTGGAGCTGATGGGTGGCGACATTGCGGTCACAAGCACGCCGGATACAGGTTCGTTGTTTCGTGTGAGTCTGCTGGTGCAAACAGCCGAGGAAGCCGATGTGATGTCTGCTGCGTCAGCAAGCGGGCGGGTTATCGGATTGGCACCCGGCCAGCCCGAGTATCGCATCCTGATTGTCGAAGATCAGTTGGAAAATCAATTGTTGTTACAGCGACTGCTGCAAGACGCCGGTTTCACGGTAAAGGTGGCACAAAACGGTGCAGAAGGCGTTGAGTTTTTTCAAAGCTATCAGCCGCATTTCATTTGGATGGACAGGCGCATGCCGGTGATGGACGGCCTTGAAGCGACGCAACGCATCCGCGCCCTGGCCGGTGGCAAAGATGTCAAGATCGCGGCCGTCACGGCTTCGGCGTTTGCCGATCAACGCGAGGAAATGTTGGCCGCCGGTATGGATGACTTTGTACGCAAGCCGTATCGCCCCGCCGAGATATTTGACTGCATGACGCGGCAACTCGGTGTGCATTTTGTGCGCGAACAAGTCGAGCATGCCGGGGTTGATTCGCCACTATCTTCTTCGTCACTCGCCAAGCTGCCCGAGACTTTGCGCCACGAGTTGGCGGAAGGCTTGATTCTGGGTAACACCGGGCAGCTTGCCAAACTGGTATTTCGCATCGAGCAGCAGGATGCCGCACTCGCCCAAGTGTTGATGCGCCATGTGCAGGCATTTGATTACCTGCCTGTCCTCAATGCGCTGGAAGTTGTAAACAGCAACAACAAGGAAGCCAAACCATGATCGGTAATATTCTTATTGTTGACGACGAGCCAAGCGCATTGAAGTTGCTGCAGGATATTTTGACCGCCGACCACCATGTGGTTCGCCTCTTTAACAACGGTGAACTGGCATTGCGCTCGGTCATGGCCGAAGCACCGGAACTGATTCTGCTGGACATTCGTATGCCGGGCATGAGCGGCTTTGAAGTCTGCCGTCGGATCAAGGAAGATGAGCGCTTGCAGGAGATTCCTGTGATCTTTATCAGCGCGGCCTCCGATACGGAAGACAAAGTGAAAGCCTTTCAGGCGGGCGGGGTGGACTACATCACCAAGCCGTTTCAAAAGGAAGAGGTGGTCGCACGGGTGAGAACACATATTGCCCTGAGTCACACCATACAGCGATTGAGGAAACTTACTGAACAGACATTGAAGGATCTGGAATATCAAAAATACGCGCTCGACCAGCACTCGATCGTGGCGATCACCGATGTGCGCGGCACCATCACCTATGTCAACGACAAATTTTGTGCCATCAGCCAATATTCGCGCGCTGAATTGCTCGGGCAGAATCACCGCCTGATTAATTCCGGCATCCATTCGCAAGATTTCTTTCAGGATATGTACCGCACCATTGCATCGGGCAAAGTCTGGCACGGGGAGATTTGCAACCGCGCCAAGGGCGGGCAACTGTATTGGGTGGATACCACCCTCGTGCCCAACCTGGACAATGACGGCAAGCCTTTCCAGTACGTGGCAATTCGCACCGACATTACCGAGCGCAAGTTGGCCGAAGAGAGAATCCACCAGCTGGCTTTTTATGATGCGTTGACGGGCCTGCCCAACCGCCGCCTGTTGATGGATCGCCTGAACAAAGCGCAAGCCGCCAGCGCGCGTAATGCCCAATTTGGGGCGGTGCTGTTTCTGGATATGGACAACTTCAAGACGCTCAACGACACCCGGGGACATGATGCGGGTGACCTGTTGCTGATCGAAGTCGCCAGACGGTTGCAGGATTGTGTGCGTGAAATCGACAGCGTGGCGCGCTGGGGAGGCGACGAATTTATTGTGGTGCTGGAAGCCTTGGGCGGTAACGAAAGCACTGCGGCCATTGACGCCGAAGGGGTGGCCGAGAAGATACGCGTCGCGTTGAGTCAGCCGTACCAGCTCGGGGATTTTGAGTTCCGCACTACCGCCAGCGTCGGGGTGAGTTTGTTTTTCGGCAACCAGTTAAGCGTCGAAGATTTGCTCAAGAGCGCCGACAAGGCCATGTACCAAGTCAAAATGGCGGGGCGCGAATCCTCCCGTTAATATTGCGCCGCCGGTAATCCGAATCGTTATTTCCGGTATAACAGTGCATTCGATTCCGGGGGGACGCGTTCTGCGACGAATGAACCTAAAAACCTCAATTGCACGATGCCAACCCTTCGTACGCCCGCTACGCGTGCTACTCAGGGCGAACGGTTTCTCACCAAACTGGTGACCATCCCGTTCGTGCTGAGTGCCTTGCGTAGCAAGGTGTATCGAAGCATGAGCGGGGTGGCAACTGCGGTTTTTAGGATGAACAATCCGGGTTCAAATCCCACTACATTGCCCTTCAGCGGGGTGTCGAACAAACAGGTCAACCATGGCAAAAGTTAAAACAATTTATTCCTGCACCGAATGCGGCGGGCAGTCGCCAAAATGGCAGGGTCAGTGTGCGCATTGCGGCGAGTGGAACACGCTGGTGGAGTCGGTGGCAGAAGCCGCGCCAGCGGCGGGCAAGAACCGCTACAGCGCCTTGGCCTCATCGGGAAAGTTGCAGCAACTGGCCGATGTCGAAGCCAGTGAAGTATCACGCACACCGACCGGCATCGCCGAGTTCGACCGCGTGTTGGGCGGCGGCTTGGTGGAAGGCGGAGTGGTGTTGATCGGCGGTGATCCCGGCATCGGCAAATCCACCCTGTTGTTGCAGGCGCTGGCGCATCTCTCGGCGACCTGCAAAGTGCTGTACGTCAGCGGTGAGGAATCGGCGCAACAAATTGCGTTGCGCGCCAAGCGTCTTGCACTCGATGCGCGCGCCGTGAATCTGCTGCCGGAGATTCAACTGGAAAAGATCCAGGCCACCATCGCGCACGAAAAGCCGGATGTGGTGGTGATCGATTCCATCCAGACCGTGTATTCCGAGCAGCTCACTTCCGCGCCCGGCTCGGTGGCGCAGGTGCGCGAATGTGCGGCGCAACTCACGCGGTTGGCGAAGAGCAGTGGCGTCACCATCATTCTGGTCGGCCATGTCACCAAGGAGGGCGCGCTGGCCGGGCCGCGTGTGCTGGAACACATCGTGGATACTGTGTTGTATTTCGAGGGTGATACGCATTCCAGCTTCCGTCTGATCCGCGCGTTCAAGAACCGCTTCGGCGCGGTGAATGAGCTTGGTGTTTTTGCCATGACCGAAAAAGGCCTGCGCGAAGTGAGCAATCCGTCCGCGCTGTTCCTGTCACAACACGGCGCACAGGTGGCGGGTTCGTGTGTGATGGTCACGCAGGAAGGCACGCGTCCCTTGCTGGTGGAAATTCAAGCGTTACTCGACGAAGCGCATTCACCCAGCCCGCGACGTTTATCGCTGGGGCTGGAACAGAATCGCCTGGCGATGTTGCTCGCCGTGTTACACCGCCACGCGGGTATCGCCTGTTTCGATCAGGACGTGTTCATCAACGCCGTGGGCGGCGTGAAGATCACCGAACCGGGTGCCGACCTTGCCGTGTTGCTCGCCATCGTTTCCTCGCTGCGCAATAAACCGTTGCCGGAAAAAATGGTGGTGTTCGGCGAAGTCGGTCTGGCGGGTGAAATACGCCCGGTGCAGCGCGGGCAAGAGCGTTTGAAAGAAGCCGCCAAGCTCGGTTTCACCAGCGCCATCATCCCCAAAGCCAATGCGCCAAAACACAAGATCGAAGGCATGGAAATCATCGCGGTGGAGCGGGTGGAAGACGCGGTGGAGAAAATGCGTTAAGCCTGAGCTGCACTCCGTTCATCCTAAGCCGGGCAAGCCGGAACCAAAAAAGATTCGCACGCGGAGAACGCGGAGAACGCGGGGGGAGGATTCGTTGTAAGCTCTCCCCGCATGAAAAATTCTGGTCATGTTTTGACATCATTTGGCTGGTAAGTGACTAAAAACCGCAGTTGCATTGCCGCTGCGGTTTTTTAGCATTTGTAGGTTGGGTTACGCTGCGCTAACCCAACCTACCAAACTTGATCCGCTTCAACGCCACACCCGTGCAACGAAATGGCCAGTCCTGCTCTTTCCGGATTTAATTTTTCCGCCGGCATGTCGGCGGCGCAATGCTGCCGAACGTATTTGTGTCATCAATCTGATTTGTAGGTCTCGCCAAATTCACGCATGGCAAGAAAGATTTCGCGCAATGTTTGGCCTTGCGCCGAGAGTGCATATTCGACTTTGGGCGGCACGACCTCATGCACGGTTCGGTCAATCAGGCCATCCGACTCCAGCTCGCGCAAGGATTGGGTGAGCATCTTGTGCGTGACGGTGCGCAACGATTTTTTGATTTCGCCGTAGCGCATTTTTTCATGCAGCACCAGATGCCACACGATCATCGGTTTCCATTTGCCGGATAACGCCTCGACCGTGAGCTGGACGGGGCAGTAGTAGCGGCGTTCGGCGAGGGCGTAAGGCGGGAGTTGTACGTCTGTTTTCATGAGATGACTTCCTGTTTTGTACGTTACTTACTAATTGGTGCGTTCTAGTTTGAATGAGAGTGGATTGATACCATGCGCCCGCAATTTGCACAAACAATCACCTTAAAGGACAACGCATGAACGGGCAGAATAAAGAAATCGCATTGAATGTTTCCAAAGCGATCATGAACGGTGAATGGGACAAGGTGGATGGGTTGCTGTCGGACGACTTTACGTACACCGGCGACGGCAATCCGCCCATCAACAAGGCGCAATACATCGGCTTCATGAAGAACGTGTTGTGTGCGGGCATGACACAAATGGACATGAAGTTTTTGCGCGTCGTCGCGGAAGGTGACTTGGTGGCGATTGATTACACCAACGACATGACGCACTCCGGAACTTTCTTCGGCGTCCCCGCCACCGGAAAGCGGGTTCACTCAACCGGACAGTTCATGCGTGAAGTCAAAAATGGCAAAGTGACTGCCGAATGGCAAACCACGAATTCACTGGGCATGATGCAGCAATTGGGCGCTATTCCGGCGCGCGCTTAAACTCAAAATCAAGGATGCAAATATGAAAATAATGGTTATCGGCGCAACACGCGGCATCGGTCTGGTTTTGACCAAGATGGCATTGGAGAGTGGACATGAAGTGACCGCGCTGCTGCGTGATCCGGGCAAGCTGTCGCTGTCCCACCCCAAGCTGCGCATCGCCACGGGCGATATCCGCAATCAAGCTTCCGTCGAGTCCGCCTTGGCGGGGCAAGATGCGGTGTGTGTTTGTATTGGCGTGCCGCCTTCGCGCAAACCTATGGATGTTTTTTCGCAAGGCGCGCGCAACGTGTTGGCTGCGATGCAAAAGGCGCCCAACGTAAAATTGATTTCGGTCACTGGAATCGGTGCGGGAGACAGCCGGGGACACGGCGGATTTCTGTACGACAAGCTCATTCAACCCTTGCTGCTCAAAACCATGTTTGAAGACAAAGACCGTGAAGAAGCAATTATCAAAGCCAGCACAGTCGATTGGATGATCGTGCGCCCCGGCATGCTGACGAACGGCGCACACACCGGACAGTATCGGGTGCTGACGCAGTTGAGCGGTGTGACTGCGGGGAAAATTTCGCGTGCGGACGTGGCTGATTTTATTTTGCGCCAGTTGGAGCAACCTGCCGTTTCGTCCAGTTCAAGACAATCCTACTTTAGACAAACGCCTTTGCTGACCTATTGAGAGAGTCTCTAAAAATTCATTAAACCCAGAGAGTTCATTAGGAAGGAAAGGCTGTTGTAGGAGCGCAACTTGTTGCGCGATGGCTCTGGGTCGCCCGACAAGTCGGGCTCCTACGGGTGCCCGGCCAAAAGTTTTTCGGACGAAGAACAAACGTTCTAATGGACAATCTGGGTTAAAAATTCATTTCCCGTCGCTCCCGCGCAGGCGGGAGCCCAGTTTATCCTGAGCCTGACGAAGGGCGGGAATGACGAAAACCTCAGTTGCACGATGCCAACCCTTCGATACGCCCGCTACGCGTGCTACTCAGGGCGAACGGTTTCTCACCAAACTGGTGACCATCCCGTTCGTGCTGAGTGCCTTGCGTAGCAAGGTGTATCGAAGCATGAGCGGGATGGCAACTGCGGTTTTTAGGATTATTAGAGGTGAATCGTTGTGAGTGCTGGACGAAAGTTCTGATTCAGGTCTTCTGAAATTTACTCCGGAACATCTTTCTGACACCACTAATAATCCAATTCGTCACGCTATAGAGCCGGGTGTGACGAATTTTTTGTCCAACAAGCATGCGTTTTGGCGCTTGTGACAGCGTCGTGTCAAAGTCCGTGCTGTACCTGAATGTAAAAGGCGCGTTTGGAAAGCGGCAGGTCGGAAGGAATACGCGCCGATAAAAAAGTCGGTTCCCAGGCATCGCGATTGAACAGGTTCGTCACCATGGCGCGCGCATCCCAGCCACCGGCGAATTTCTCGCGGCGCAAGGTCAAGTCCACTGTGGTGTAGTCCGGGATTTTTGCGCGGGTGTCGCCCGGCTCGCGCATCCGGTCAGACAGATGATTGAGCGTGGTGCCGAGCTGCCACAGCGGCGCGAAGCGCCAGTCGGCCCGTGCGAACAAACGACGATGCGGGGTCATACCCGCATCCTGTCCGGTGGCCTGATCTGTGGAATGTTGCAAGGAATAATTTCCGCTCAAGCGCAGATTGTGGGTCGCTTCCAGTGTTGCTTCCAGTTCCAATCCGCGCCCGCTCTGGTCTCCGGCGTTTTGCATCTTTGTGCCGACAAGCTGGATGATATTGTGCATGCGATATGTAAAAAAATTCAGATTGGTTTGCAGTGTATTCACCGGCTGCCAGGCAAACGCCAGCTCATTCGTAGTAATGGTCTCCGGTCGGATATCGGTGCTGCCGACTTGTACCGGGTTGTTGATGGAATATTGCTCGACGAACGTGGGTGCGCGGAAAGCCGCGCCATGCATGGCTTTGATCACGACGTTGTAGGACGCATCCCATACCAGTGCGAGGCGCGGGTTGGTGGTGTTGCCGAAATCCGAATAGCGGTCATGCCGCAGGCCTGCCGTCAGTGTCCAGTCCTTGGCAAAATTCCATTCGTCCTGCGCAAATACATAGGACAGGTTGCGCTTGTGCGGCAACATTGCAACCAGCGCCGGATCGCCGGTCGCATCCGTTAATCCGGGCAAGGGGGCGAAATTCGCGTCGAAATTCTTTGTTTCCAGAAATTCGTACATATCGTTCTGGCGCCGCCCCGTGCCGATGCGGACACGGTGTAGGTCGAAGCCGGTGTAGACGGCGGAAATACTGGCATGGACGTGTCGTTCGGAGTGTCCGGGATTGCCGATCATCCCGTTGGGGTAGCCGGGAATGACTCCGGCGGGAAACAGAGTGAAGTACGGATCAGCCTGCTTTTGCTTGATATCGTAGTAGCCGACAACCCCGGACACATCCCAGTTCTGCGCCCAGTTGGCTTGTTCGTAGCCCACGTCCAGATACAGTCTGTTTTCAGACACGCGCGCGTTGGGATCCAGAGCACCGGCAAGGCCAGTTTCGAACCCCAGTTTGCGTTGCTGATAAGCTGCCCGAAAGCGCCATGCTTCATAGGACAGGTCGGCGCGAACATCCAGCGACTTGCGTTCTTCGCTCACCGGGCCGGAAGCGTTTATTCGATCTTTCTGGATGATGCCTTTCTGTCCGTCAGTATTCCCCGCGCCAAGATAGAAGGCGGCATCCAGCACCCCCAGTTTGCCGCCGTGTTGTATCCAGACATCACGGCTGTTGTAGCTGCCGACACGCGCACCGTATTCGGTGCCGCTGATGTCTGCTGCCGTTTTGGTGATGACATTGATCACCCCGGAAAAAGCATCCGCGCCATACAGCGCCGATCCCGGGCCGCGAATGATTTCGATGCGCGCCACATTTTCCAGTGGCATGCCGCCCCATACTTGACTGCGGTCTCCTTGGAACACATTGGTGATCGGAATGCCGTTGACCAGCATCAGGACTTGTGAATTTTGGAAAGTATGAATGCCACGGAAGCTGTAGATCGGTTTTGAGCCAACATGCGACTTGGAAACATGCAGCCCCGGCACGCTTTCCAGTGCCTGATCCAAATCGGTGGCGCCCATGGCCTCGATGTCACGGGAGGTGATGACGGTCGCCACGGCAGGTGCATGGGTGACGGGTTGTGAACTGCCGGTAGCAATGCTGATAGTGGATTTATCGCCGTAGGCCAGTGCCAAATCTTCTTCCTCGGAGGACTGTGCGGAGGCAGCACCGACCCAGGCTAAAGCCAGAAATGCATAGAGTGTTTGACGGAGCAATGTTTGCATGGCTGAACCTCCTACTCATCGTTGTTAGTGGCGAGTTAACGAATAGAATTTTCGTGATCGGCACTTTGAATCTGCTAACACTTTTCTACTTGGGCCAAGCTCGCGTGGATTCTCCCCCATACAGAATGTCGGTGCAAGGAATTGGATACAACGCGGGTGCTCATCATCGTTCCACAGCTTTAAAAAACTGGTAGCATCAACCCCGCCTTGTGGAGCACAAAATATCCCGGTGAACTGATGGCCTCAACTGAGCGACTTCGACGAAGATAGTTATGGGCATGTTCAAAATTCTTTCATTGTTTGATGACGCGCCTTTTACCGCTCGGCGGGTTGGCTTGCTCGCGTCCGCATTGCTGATCACTGTCGTTGCTCCGGCATGGTCACTCCCCCGGGAGTCAGTCGTTTTGCCCCGCTTGGCACAGGGAGAAGACGCCGAGGTGATGCGCGCTATTGAGACGTTTCCGGACGTGGTGGTATTTCCCGTTTTAATTGCCGGTCCAGTTAAAACCATTGCACACCCGAACCTTGCCAACAAGGTTGCGCAAGCTTCGGTGACAGGGGGCATCGCGGTGATCTACCCGGACATCGGCGAGCCTTATCGCAGCGTATTCACGCAGATCATTGACGGCATTGAGGCCAAGGCCAAGGGGCGCGTTAGCAATTTTGCTGTCGGTCCCAACGTGGATGTCGGTGAGTTGAATAATTCGTTGCGCCGTCAGGACACCAAGGTGGTGATCGCGCTGGGACGGCAAGGCGTGAAAGTCGCCTCCACGCTGGATAGCAACATCGGCGTAGTGGTGGGGGGTGTGTTGTCGGCACCGGAAAATGATGTGCGCGATCATCAGGTGAACAGCTTGTCGCCCGACCCGTCGTTGCTGTTTTCGCGCCTGAAGGGAATGATGCCCAAGGTGCGGCGGGTATTTGCCGTCTACGATCCGCGCCAGAATGCGTGGATGATGCGACTGGCGAAAGAGGCTGCGCGCGCCCAAGGTCTTGAGCTCACAGTCTACGAAGCACAGGACTTGCGCAGCGCGATGAATGCGTATCAGGAGATACTCGCCGCCGCCGACAGTAGCCGGGATGCGTTGTGGCTGCCGCAGGATTCCACCACAGTGGAAGAAAGCGCGGTGCTGCCGCTGGTGTTGCAGGAATCATGGAGTCGGAACCTGGCGGTATTTTCCAGCAGCTTCGGCCATGTCAAGCGCGGCGTGCTGTTCTCGTTGTACCCCAACAATGTCGAGTTAGGCCACCATCTCGCGGGTTCCGCGCTCGGCTGGCTGGCTTCGGGAGAAAACGAGTCGTCCGGCATGGTGCCGTTGCGCGCAGTGCTGATGGCGATCAACCTGCGTACAGCCAAACACTTGGGGCTCAATACCAGCCGCCCGCAAAGTTTTGACATGGCGTTCCCCGAGCAATAAGGCGCGCAGCTTATGAACCCAATATTCCAAAGGGAAGTTCTACCCCCCCCCCCCCCCCNNGAAAATGCAGGGGGTAAACACGGCTATGGTTTTTTGGGTATGAAGAAAACTTTCGCGACCTTTTTCCACAAGCTCACTTTCTCGCGCCAGATCGGCATCACGGTTACGCTCGGTATTCTCTTGCTGGCATTGCTTTCTTCCATTGCAGGATCATGGCAAGGTAATAAGCGAGCGCGTGACAACCTGATCGAGCAGGGGCAGCGCATCACCGAAAATCTGGCGCGCCAAAGTTCCCTGGCGCTGATTTATTCTTCTGCCGACAACGCCGCCGAGGCGGTGAATGTCACCCTGGCTTTCCCCGGCGTGGTCGGCGTGGAAATACGCAATAGCAAGGGGCAGGTATTGCTGACGCGCGGCGAGGTTAACCTCGCCGAATTTCGTGGACAGCCCAGCCACTCCGGCGGCTTGCAAGCTTCCGCCATGTTGAGTACTGAAAGTCCACACTCGTGGCGCTTTGCCGCACCGGTTTATTCCCAGCCTCCTGCGGAATCACCGTTCAGCGAGGAAATAAAGCCGGAGTTTCTCGGCAACGTTTCGGTGGTGATGAGCAAGGCGGAGCTGACCAGGAGAACCTCCGATATTTTTATCACCAATCTATTCACCTCGTTTTTCTTTGCGCTGCTGTTCCTGCTCATGCTGCGCAAACTGACCCGCAGTGTGGCGCGCCCGCTCGAACAATTGTCGGCCAGCATGGAACGTGCGCGACTGGGTGAATCACAGGTGCGCGCCGTGCCCGGCGGACCGAAGGACATTGCCGAGATGGCGTACGCGTTCAACGGCATGATGTCGGAGCTGGAACAACGTGAGGCCGCTTTGCGTATTGCAGCAACTGCCTTTGAAGTTGAAGAAGGCGTGTTTGTGACCGATGAAAAAACGGTGATCGTTCAGGTCAATCAGGCGTTCACCCGGCTGACCGGCTACAGTGCCGACGAGGCAGTCGGCAACACGCCGGCCATGCTTAAGTCCGGCCGCCAGAACGCGGAGTTCTACCGGAGCATGTGGAGCACCCTCCAGCGTGACCGGAACTGGAAAGGTGAAATTTGGAACAAGCGCAAGAACGGCGAGATTTATCCGGAGTGGTTGAGCATTACCGCCGTGGTTGACCAGGACGGCAGGGTCACGAATTACGTTGGCGCATTTGTCGACATCACCGAACGCAAACAAGCTGTAAACGATTTACACCAACTGGCTTTTTACGACCCCCTCAGCCAACTGCCCAACCGCCGTATGTTGCTTGATCGTCTGCGCCATGCGGTCGCCAGCGGCGCACGCAACCGCACCGGCGGGGCATTGCTGTTCATCGACCTGGATAATTTCAAGACGCTGAACGACACCAAAGGGCATGGCGTCGGAGACATGCTGCTGGTTGAAGTAGCCCGGCGCTTGCGGGCAAGTATGCGCGAGTGCGACACCGTGTCGCGCTTCGGCGGGGATGAATTCGTGGTATTGCTGGAGGGCTTGAGCGAAGAGGCAGAGCAAGCCGCTACACAAGCGCAGGAAGTGGGAGAAAAGGTGCTTCAAGTGCTCAACCAGACCTATCTTCTCGAAGGAAACGAGTTCCATAGTTCATCGAGCATCGGCATCACCTTGTTCTTCGATCACGAGGAAAAACTTGATGAGTTGCTTAAACAGGCCGATACGGCCATGTACGAAGCGAAGCGAGCCGGTCACAACACCCTGCGTTTCTTTGATCCTGAGATGCAGGCAAAACTGGAGGTGCGCGCCCAGCTTGAAGTTGACTTGCGCCAGGCGTTGTTCAATCAGGAATTCCGCCTTTTTTACCAGTTACAGGTCAACTACACCGGACGCGTGCTGGGGGCGGAAGTGTTGCTGCGCTGGTTTCATCCGCAGCGCGGTTTGGTCTCACCGCTGCAATTCATCCCGCTGGCGGAAGAAACGGGATTGATCCTGCCAATCGGCCAATGGGTACTGGAGACAGCGTGTGCCCAGATCAAGTCATGGGAGCACAGCGCATCCACCCGCGACCTCGTGCTGGCGGTGAACGTCAGTGCCAAACAATTCAGTCAATCTGATTTTGTGACTCAAGTATGGGCAGCCGTGCAGCGCAATGCCATCAATCCCTGGAAACTCAAGCTGGAACTGACCGAGAGTATGTTGCATGAGAACATCGAGGATACCATCGCAACCATGAACGATCTGAAAGCGATTGGTATCCAGTTCTCATTGGATGACTTCGGCACCGGCTATTCGTCCTTGCAGTACCTCAAACGGCTGCCGCTTAATCAGCTCAAAATCGACCAGTCTTTCGTGCGTAACCTGACGACCGACCAGGCAGACGTGGTGATGGTGATGACAATCGTCGATCTGGGGATGAGCTTCGAAGTGGATGTGATCGCCGAGGGGGTGGAGACCGAGGCGCAAATGAAGATGTTGCACCGCTACGGCTGCGCCAACTTCCAGGGGTATCTGTTCAGCAAACCGGTACCGATCGAGCAGTTTGAAATGTTATTGAGTACGCGCTAGCGGTACAGGCCAGACTTAGAAACGGCATGATTTGTAGGAGCGGGCCATGCCCGCGATTAAACCTACAACGGCAGTTGATCACGCGGAGACGCGGAGAACGCGGAGTCAAATCAAACTATTGCATAAAATAGAGCTTCACCCATTGGGTGATCATTGACTTCGGTATCGCGCTTTGAATTTTCCCGCGTTCTCCGCGTCTCCGCGTGAGACTGCTTTTTCTAGGTTAAAGGGTTCGCGGACACGGCCCGCTCCTCCGTTTGAAAAATTCGCGTCATGCTTGCCTGATCGAAGGTCGGTCTGTCCTGAGATTCGAAGGGCGGAATGACGAACCAATGGATTTTCTGGGTTTATCCATTGTCAGTATCTCACGCTGGCGTTACAGTTCGCCCTATCCACAAACAACAATAAGAGGTTCGACATGGCGATGCTGACAACGGTGGTGGTGCTGGTTGTGTTATTGGTACTGGCGTTTTTCCGTGCCTCGATCTGGAGTTGGCTCATCGCGATCAGCGTGATCGTGCCGGTGGTGGCGGTGCAGAGCCGCATCTCGGGTGAGGCCTTGCAAATGGTGTATATCGCGCTGACTGTTTTCGTGTTGGTGCTGGGCGTACCTGCCTTGCGCCGTCAACTGGTCAGCAGTTTCATCCTCAAGATTTTCCGCAAGATACTCCCCCAAGTTTCACAGACCGAACAGGAAGCCCTCGACGCCGGTACGGTGTGGTGGGACGGCGAACTGTTCAGCGGACGTCCGCACTGGGACAAGTTGCTGGCGTTTCCCAAGCCCGAACTCAGCGCCGAAGAACAAGCTTTTCTGGATAACGAAGTCGAGCAGTTGTGCCGCATGATCGACGACTGGGATGTCACCCATACACGCCATGATTTGTCGCCCGAGACTTGGCAATTCATCAAGGACAAAGGTTTCTTCGGCATGATCATTCCGAAGGCATACGGCGGCTTGGAATTTTCCGCGCTGGCCCATTCGGCGGTGGTCACCAAAGTTGCTTCGCGCAGCGGCACAGGCGCGGTAACCGTGATGGTGCCGAATTCGCTGGGGCCGGCCGAGTTGCTGTTGAAATACGGCACGCGGGAACAAAAAGACAAATATCTGCGCCGCCTCGCCAAGGGATTGGAAGTGCCGTGTTTTGCATTGACCGGGCCATTCGCCGGGTCGGACGCCGGCGCAATTCCGGATACCGGTGTGGTGTGTTACGGGGATTTCAACGGCCAGAATCATGTACTCGGCGTGCGCATGAACTGGGAGAAACGCTACATCACTCTGGCGCCGGTGGCGACCCTGCTTGGCCTTGCGTTCAAACTGTATGACCCCGATCATTTGTTGGGCGCTGAACAATCACGCGGCATCACGCTGGCGCTGATTCCCACCGACACACCGGGCGTTCAAGTGGGTCGCCGTCACTTCCCGCTCAACTGCGCGTTCCAGAACGGACCGACGCAGGGCAAAGATGTGTTCATCCCGATGGATTACATCATCGGCGGCACGCAGCGCATCGGTCAGGGCTGGCGCATGTTGATGGAATGCCTGGCAGCGGGACGCTCGATCTCGTTGCCTGCCAGTGCCACGGGCGGTGCCAAATTGGCGGCGCGCAGCAGCGGCGCGTATGGCCGGGTGCGCAAACAATTCCACGTGCCGGTAGGCAAGTTTGAGGGCGTGGAAGAAGCGCTGGCGCGTATCGGCGGCAATGCGTATGTGATGGAGGCGGCGCGCAAGTTGACGGCGCTGGCGGTCGATCTGGGCGAGAAACCTTCGGTCATTTCCGCCATCGTCAAATATCACTGCACCGAGCGCGGACGTGTTGTCATCAACGATGCGATGGACGTGCATGGCGGCAAGGGAATCTGCTTGGGGCCGGACAATTATCTGGGGCGTTTCTACCAGAACGCCCCCATCGGCATCACCGTGGAAGGCGCGAATATTCTGACGCGCAGTCTGATCATCTTCGGTCAGGGCGCGGTGCGCGCGCATCCGTATGTGCTCAAGGAGATCGCGGCCGCACATGAGCAGAACAACCAGAAGGCGGTGTTTACATTCGATGAGGCTTTCTTTGGGCACATCAGCTTCAGCCTGAGCAATGCGGTGCGCACTTTGCTGTATTCCCTGACCGGCGGCAGACTGATCTCTGTTCCGACTGCGCAACCGACGCGGTGTTACTACCAGCAACTTTCGCGTTATGCCGCCGCGTTCGCGTTCGCCTCGGACATCGCCATGTTGTCGCTGGGCGGCGCCCTGAAACGCCGCGAAAAACTTTCGGCGCGACTGGGGGATGTGTTGAGCCAGTTGTATCTCAGCTCTGCGGTGCTGAAGAAATTCGAGGACGATGGACGGCCGCAAGACGACCTGCCGCTGCTGCATTGGGCGATGCAAGATAACTTGTTCCGCATCCAGACGGCTTTTGACGGCGTGCTGCAAAACTTCCCCAACCGGTTCTTCGCCCTGCTGATGCGTGTCCTCATCTTCCCGCTGGGACAATGCCGCCGTCCGCCGTCCGATGAGCTCGGGCATCAAGTCTCCTCGCTGCTGATGAAACCCGGTGCGGCACGTGACCGGCTGACACTGGGCATGTATTTGCCGTCCGACGAGAACGATGCGGTGGGTGCGTTGGAAGCGTCGCTGGCCAGCACGCTGGTGTGTGAACCATTGCAGGCCGAGCTGGAAAAAGCGCGCAAAGAGCGCAAGCTGAAATCGCTGGATGAGTTGCAGCTGATCGCCGAAGCGCGCGACAAAGGCCTCATCACTCCCGAGCAGGCGCTGCAACTGGAGCGCGACTACGCGTTGCGGCGCAAGGTCATCATGGTCGATGATTTTGCCACCGAGCAATTGCGTGCCAACGGTTAGACCGGACATCTAATCCGGCATGGGAATGTTGGAGTGAATTCCAATCTGCAAGGGGGCGGTTCATGGAAAGCTTGAACGGAAAGATTATTTTCATCACCGGTGCGACGCGCGGTATCGGACGCGAGATCGCACTGCGTTGTGCCCGTGACGGGGCGAAGGTGGTGATTACCGGCAAGACGAGTGAACCGCATGCCAAGTTGCCGGGCACCATCCACAGCGTGGCGCAAGAAGTGGTGCAAGTCGGCGGACAGGCACTGGCGATCCAGCTGGATGTGCGCGACGAGTCGGCGATCAGCGCGGCGGTCGCTCAGGCGGCAGAGCATTTCGGCGGTATCGATGTGTTGGTCAACAACGCCAGCGCCATCAGTCTCACCCCCACTTTGCTCACCCCGGCCAAGCGTCTCGACCTGATGTGGGACGTGAATATGCGCGCGACCTTCCTCACTTCGCAGGCCTGCATCCCGCATTTGAGGAAAGCGGCGAATCCGCATGTGCTGACCTTGTCGCCGCCGCTGGACATGCAAGCGAAATGGTTTGCGCCGCATGTGGCTTACACGATGTCCAAGTTCGGCATGAGCATGGTCATGCTGGGCATGGCGAAAGAGTTCGCCGCCGACGGCATCGCCTTCAACGCCCTGTGGCCGCGCACCACCATCGCCACCGCCGCTATCGAATTCAACTTCCCCGAACCCATCCTGCGCGCCTCGCGCAAGCCTGCCATCATGGCCGATGCGGCGGCACTCATCTTTGCGCGCGACAGCAAGACATGCAGCGGCAATTTCTTCGTCGATGAGAATGTCCTGCGCGAAGCCGGTATCACCGATTTCACACAATATGCTGTAGATCCAACCGTTCCGCCGTTCAAAGATCTGTTTCTTGATTAACACGTCAACTCAGGGAGAAAAATATGACGACCAAGCTCGATGATGTGATCACCCCCGAACAAGCCGTCACTTTGCACGGATTATTCCTTGCGCGTGTGAAGCGTTCGCCAAACAAAGAGGCTTACCGCTACTTCGATGGGCCGCGCGCGCAATGGGTGCCGCTGACATGGAACCAGATGAGCGAGCAGGTGGCGCGCTGGCAGGCGGCCTTGGCGAAAGAAGGCTTGCAGAAGGGCGACCGTGTGGCGCTGATGTTGCGCAACTGCCCGCAATGGGTGATGTTCGATCAGGCGGCGATGTCACTGGGCCTGGTGACTGTGCCGCTCTACACGGTGGACCGGGCGGAGAACATCGCCTACATCGTCAACGATTCTCAGTGCAAGGTATTACTGTTCGAAACGGCCGAGCAATGGCAGGAACTGAGTGCGGTGCGCGGGCAGATGGCGTGTGTGCAGCGTTTTGTATCGCTGGATGAATTCAGGAACGACGAACCCAGGATGGCGCATGCGGTGAAATACCTGCCGCCCAGCGCGACCTTGCAGCCGCCCGTGCCGACGCAGATCGGCGAACTCGCCAGCATCATCTACACCTCCGGCACCACCGGCAAACCCAAGGGGGTGATGCTCAGCCACAACAACATGCTGAGTGACGGTTATGCGGCCTTGCAGTCGTTCGTGATGCACGGCAATGATTTGCTTCTGTCTTTTCTGCCGCTGTCGCACACCTTCGAGCGCACGGTGGGCTATTACATTGCCGTGATGACGGGGGCAACTGTCGCGTATGCGCGTTCCATCCCGCTGCTCTCTGAAGATTTGCAGACCATCAAGCCGACTATTCTGGTCTCGGTGCCGCGCATCTATGAACGCATCTACGCCGCCCTCAATGCCAAGCTGGATGAAGCGCCGCCCATCCGTCGCAAGCTGTTCAACTTCGCGGTGGATGTGGGCTGGGACCGTTTCCTGCACCAGCAGGGGCGCGGCGGCTGGCGGCCTTGTTTCCTGTTGTGGCCGTTATTGAATAAATTGGTGGCGCAAAAGTTAAAGGATCGAATGGGAGGACGTTTGCGCACAGCGGCCAGTGGCGGTGCGGCGTTGTCTCCCGATATTGCGCGCATGTTCGTTGGCCTCGGGCTGCCCGTGGTGCAGGGCTTCGGCATGACCGAGACCAGCCCTATCGTCACGGTCAATAAGCTGGAGAATAATTTCCCCGCCAGCGTGGGCCAGCCGATACCGGGTGTGCAGGTGAAGCTGGGCGAACAGAACGCGATTTTGGTCAAAGGGCCGATCGTGATGATGGGTTACTGGAACAATCCCGAAGCGACCCAAGCGATGATCGACGCCGACGGCTGGCTCAACACCGGCGACATCGGACGCATCAGCGAGACAGGCCATGTGTATATCACCGGTCGCTTGAAAGAGATCATCGTGCTGGCGAATGGCGAGAAGCTGCCGCCCGGCGATATGGAATCCGCCATCCTGCACGAGAAACTGTTCGATCAGGTCATGGTGTACGGGGAAGGCAAGCCGTACATGGTGGCGCTGCTGGTGCTCAATCCTGATGCGTGGAAGAAGTTCGCGCAGGAGGTCGGCGTAAATCCGGACCATCCCGAATCGCTCACCGACAGCCGCGTGGAGAAAGAAGTGCTGTTGCGTATCGCCAAGCTCCTCAGCGCTTTTCCCGGCTATGCCAGGATCAACCGCGTGTTGCTGTTGAATGGCCCGTGGACCATCGACAATGGTCTCATCACGCCCAAGCTGAGTTTGAAGCGCAACAAGGTGGCCGAGAAATTTGCCGCCGAAATCGCCAAACTGTACGAAGGACACTGAGCGATGAGTATTCCTTCCAGTGTGCTACCGGATCGCCAGCCCACCCTGCGTGTGGCGGCGATGCCGTCGGATGCCAACTACACCGGCGACATCTTCGGCGGCTGGCTGATGGGGCAGGTGGACGTGGCGGGCAGCATTCCTGCCGTGCATCGGGCGAAGGGCAGGGTGGCGACGGTGGCGGTGAATTCCTTTGTGTTCAAGCAGCCCATCTTCGTGGGTGACATCGTCAGTTTTTACACCCACATCGTGAAGGTTGGCACTACTTCCATCACCGTGGATGTCGAAGTCTATGTGCAGCGCGATCCCGAGAACCCCACCTGCCACAAAGTGACCGAGGCGCAACTGACCTATGTGGCGGTGGGGGAAGACCGCAAGCCGCGTCCGCTGCCCCCGGAGAATTGAGCGGGAAACTTATTTGGTTGTCATTCCGGCGCAGGCCGGAATCCAGTGGGGTTATTGAACACGCTGTTTGATTTTGTCCGCAATGCGGAAATTTTTGTTTTGCTGGATTCCGGCCTGCGCCGGAATGACGGAATAAAGCGAGGAGTGAAGAATGAGCAATTTGCAGATTCGTAAAGTCGCCGTACTGGGAGCAGGTGTAATGGGTGCGCAAATCGCCGCGCATCTGGTTAATGCCAATGTCGAAACATTGCTGTTTGAATTGCCGGCAAAAGAAGGTGACCCCAACGCTAACGTGAACAAGGCGCTTGATGGATTGAAAAAACTCGATCCCGCACCGATTGCCATCCCCGCCAAAATCACTTACATCCGTGCGGCGAATTACGACCAGCATCTGGAGCAATTGCGCGAATGTGACCTGATTATCGAGGCCATCGCCGAACGCATGGATTGGAAATCCGACTTGTATCGCAAGGTCGCGCCCTTCGTGAACGCCAACGCCATCTTCGCCAGCAACACCTCCGGTCTGTCCATTAACCAATTGGCGCAGGCCTTCCCCGAGAATCTGCGCCACCGTTTCTGCGGCATCCATTTTTTTAATCCGCCGCGTTACATGCATCTGGTCGAGCTCATCCCGTGCGTGGCCACTGAACCATCGTTGCTCGACCAGTTGGAGACATTCCTTGTCTCCACGCTGGGTAAAGGTGTGGTGCGCGCCAAAGACACACCCAACTTCATCGCCAACCGCATCGGCGTGTTCTCTATGCTCGCCACCAAACATCACGCGGCAGCTTTTAATCTTGGTTTCGATACGGTTGATGCGCTGACCGGGCGTTACCTTGGCCGCCCCAAGAGTGCCACTTTCCGCACACTGGACGTGGTGGGACTCGACGTGTTCGCGCATGTGGTCAACACCATGCGCGATAACCTGAGCGAAGACCCGTGGCACAAACATTTCGAGCTGCCGGGATGGTTCAAATATCTGGTCGAACAAGGTGCGTTGGGGCAAAAGACCAAACGCGGTATCTATCAAAAGATCGGCAAAGAGATCCATGTGCTCGATTTGCACACCCAGCAATATCGTTTGTCCGAGTCGAAAGTGGACGACGGCGTGAAAGACATTCTGCGCGAGCGGAATTGGGCGAAGAAGCTCGCCGGGTTGCGCGAAAACCAGCATCCGCAGGCGCAATTTCTGTGGGCGGTTTTCCGCGATGTGTTCCATTACTGTGCATTAAATTTGGAAGGTATCGCCAACAATGCGCGCGATTTGGATTTCGCCGTGCGTTGGGGTTTCGGCTGGGACAACGGCCCGTTCGAGATTTGGCAAGCCGCCGGTTGGCAACAAGTGACGGGATGGATCGCTGCCGACATTGCGGCAGGCAAGGCGATGGCGAACACACCGTTGCCAATCTGGGTAGCCGATTCCAATCGCACTGGTGTGCATACCGCGCAAGGATCGTATTCACCCGTTACCCGCAGCAACCAGCCCCGTTCCGCGTTAGCCGTGTATCGCCGCCAACTTTTTCCCGACCAACTTGTCGGCGAGACGCGCCACTACGGCGAGACGGTATTCGAGACCGACGAAGTGCGCTTGTGGCACATGGGCGACGGCATCGCCATTCTCAGTTTCAAGAGCAAGATGCACACGGTCAGCAACGAGGTGCTAGATGGCGTGTTGCGCGCGGTGGATGAAGCCGAGGCCCATTTCAGCGCACTCGTGGTTTGGCAGACCGAGCCGCCGTTTTCCGCAGGTGCCAACCTGTTGCAAGTGATGCAAGGCTTGCAGGAACCGGCTCAGGATGCGGGCATGTTCGGCAAATTAAAACAAGCCGCGAACCGTGTGAAATATACCGTCGCGGGCGGGGGCGGATTGGGCGATGTGCTCAACGCCGCCACCGGCAACGTGCCCAAAGTGGAAGCCGTCGTCGCCAAGTTCCAGCAAGTTTCGCAGCGTCTCAAATACGCGCAAATCCCCACCATCGCGGCGGTGGACGGACTCGCCCTCGGCGGTGGTTGCGAGTTCTCCATTCATTGCACACGTATCGTCGCCACGCTGGAAAGCTACATCGGTTTGGTTGAAGTCGGCGTCGGATTATTGCCCGCAGGCGGCGGATGCAAAGAGATGGCGCAACGTGCGGCCGCTGAAGCGCGCGGCGGTGACATCTTCCCGATACTCAAACGTTATTTCCAGCACATCGCCATGGGCGAAGTTGCCAAGAGTGCCGAAATGGCGCGCGAGATGGGTTACCTGCGTCCCTCTGATCGTATCGTGCTGAACCGTTTCGAGTTGCTGCACATTGCCAAAGAAGAAGCCAAAGCGCTTAACGCCACGGCTTACCGTCCGCCGTTGCATCAGCGCCAGATCCCCGTCGCCGGCCGCACCAGTATCGCCACCTTTAAAGCCTCGATGCTGAACATGCTGCAAGGCGGCTTCATCTCCGAACATGACTACAACATCGGTTGCCGCGTTGCCGAAACGCTGTGCGGCGGCGATGTGGAAGCGGGCAGTCTGGTGGATGAAGATTGGCTGCTCGATCTGGAGCGCAAGAACTTCATGGAACTGCTGGCGACCGAGAAGACCCAAGCGCGGATTGAACACATGCTCAAGAACGGGAAGCCGTTGCGGAATTGAAAGTAAGTCAAGCAGTCGCATGAATACGATAACCATTGAAAGAGTAACGTCATCAAATGAAACTTTGTCCCCATTGCCAATCAGCACGAGTTCGCCTGAGTCATCGCTCAAGGTTTGAAACAGTATTGAGCACCTTGGCGAGTGCACGTTATTACCGTTGTCTGGATTGCGGTTGGCGGGGAATGCGATTTTCCAACGGAAAACCGACAAGCAGATATTCGAGCAAAGCAAGCAAACGCGCGGAAGTGAGCCTTTATATCCTGGCGATTCTCGTGGTGTTATTCATTGCCATATATCTGGCGAGTGGAGGGGATGCGCCGCCACCCCCTCCACTCGAATAAGTGATTCAGCAAGGCATACGCTTTGGCGCTTTATTAGAGTTCGTTGTTGAACATGCTGGAAGTCGGCTTCGACTCAGAACACGACTACAACATCGGTTGCCGCGTTGCCGAGACGCTATGTGGCGGTGATGTGGGGTCAGCACCGAATTCGCTATTCTCGAATACAGAATTGCATTGATTATAAAGGGATTGCTATTTTATAGGCTATGCTTGTATGCTATATGCAAACAGCATATGGAGTGAATCATGAAAGCAAGCGCGGGCCGGTCGGCAGCGATGCGGCGGGTGGGGAATAGGCAGTGGAGTTTGAAGCCGCAAGATTTGGCGGTGTTGTTCAAGTTAGTGACGTTGCGCGGTGCGGTACGTTTGTCTTATGCGGCACTGGCGAAGCAACTACGCCTTTCTGTCTTTGAGGCACACGCTGCGGTGCAACGTTTGGGGGCGGCGCGTTTGGTGGTGGAGATGGAGGGCGAGTTGCGCCCCGTGATGGCTGCGGTGAAAGATTTTGTGTTACATGGCGCACCGTATGCTTTCCCTGCCGCACGCGGTGAGATCACGATTGGTTTTCCAACGGCGTATGCGGTGCCACCGTTGAAAGAGATGGTGTTGTTTGCGGAGGAGATGCCACCTGTGTGGCCGCATCCAGATGGTTCTACGAGGGGGGCTGCGTTGTTTCCCTTGTATGAGAAGTTGCCTTTGGCCGCCCTTGATGAGCCTGCACTTTATGAGTTGTTGGCGCTGTTCGATGCTTTGCGTGTGGGGCAGGCGCGTGAACGTGAGATCGCATCCAAGTTGCTTGCGGAGCGTTTGCAGTGATGGGCTTGAACGATCCGAATCGCTTGATCCTGTCGCGTGTGGCGAGGGCGCTGGGTGATTTGCGCGAGTCGTTGGTGTTCGNNGGTGTTCGACGGGCGTGCTGGTGACGACGATTCGCGCGCAAACGATACGCCCGACGGATGATGTGGATATGGTGGTGCAGGCGGCGACGGCACGCGAATATCACGAGGTCGAGGCGTTGTTGAGTGAGCGCGGTTTTGTGCATGATATGTCTGCGGATGCCCCGATCTGTCGCTGGCGTTTTGAAGGTATCGCGGTAGATATGATGCCGTCCGAGAAAAGTGTGCTGGGTTTTGCGAATCGCTGGTATCCGTTGGCGATCAGTTCTGCGCAATGGGTGAATTTGGAAGATGACCTTGCCATCCGTTTGATTGCAGCGCCTGTGTTCATTGCGACCAAGTTCGAGGCGTTCCATGATCGCGGCAAGGGCGACTTTTTGATGAGCCACGATTTGGAAGACATCATCACCGTGGTTGATGGGCGTGTTTCGTTGATCGAGGAAGTGAAACAATCGCCCGACGATCTACGTGATGCTTTGGCTTTTAACTTCAAGAAGCTGTTGGCTGAAGATGCTTTTTTGGATGCGTTGACTGGGCATCTTCCTGGGGATACAGCCAGCCAAGCGAGATTGGCTGGATTGCTAAAAAAATTGCGAGATCTCGCAGCAATCGAGTGATTCATGTTTTTGTGTGAAGTGATACGTTGCACCGAATAAGGAGAACACCATGAGCAAACAAGTCCAAGAAGCCTACATCGTCGCTGCAACTCGCACGCCAGTCGGTAAAGCACCGCGCGGTATGTTCCGCAACACGCGACCGGATGATCTGCTGGCGCATGTGTTGAAAAGTGTGTTGGCGCAAGCACCGTCGCTGGAAGCGTCAAGCATCGGGGATGTAATTGTCGGTTGCGCCATGCCGGAGGCGGAACAGGGCATGAACGTGGCGCGTATTTCGTTGCTGTTGGCGGGTTTGCCGAACACGGTGCCGGGCATGACCATCAACCGTTTTTGTTCTTCCGGTGTGCAGGCGGTGGCGCTGGCGGCGGACCGTATACGTCTGGGCGAGGCGGATGTGATGATTGCGGCAGGGGTGGAGAGCATGAGTTTGGTGCCGATGATGGGCAACAAAATCGCCTTCAATCCGGCCATCTTCGAGAATAACGAACATCTGGGAATTGCCTACGGCATGGGACTGACGGCGGAGAAAGTGGCAGAGCGTTGGAAGGTGTCGCGCGAAGCGCAGGATGCCTTTGCTTTGCAAAGCCATCAGCGCGCGATTGCCGCCTTCAACAATGGCGAATTCAAACAGGAGATCTCGCCGTACCACATCGCCGACCATGTGCCAGACATGAACACACGCGAAGTGACGATCAAGGCGCGCGATGTAACACAGGACGAAGGACCGCGTGGGGATACGACCATTGAAGCGTTGGGTAAACTGAAAACCGTGTTCGCGCAAAAAGGCTCGGTGACGGCGGGCAACAGCTCGCAAATGTCAGATGGTGCGGGCGCGGTGTTGCTGTGCAGCGAGTCGGCGTTGAAGCGTTATAACTTGACGCCTATTGGCAAGTTCCTCGGATTTTCGGTGGCGGGTGTGCCGCCGGAGATCATGGGCATCGGGCCGAAGGAAGCCATTCCGCGCGTGTTGAAACAGGTGGGTTTGAGTTTGCAGGATATGGGATGGATCGAACTGAATGAAGCCTTTGCCGCGCAATCGCTTGCCGTCATTGGCGACCTTGGCCTTGATCCGGCTCTTGTGAATCCTTTGGGTGGCGCGATCGCATTGGGCCATCCGCTCGGTGCGACCGGGGCGATCCGCACTGCCACACTGCTGCATGGTTTGCGTAGGCGCAAACAGAAATACGGCATGGTGACGATGTGTATCGGTACGGGGATGGGTGCGGCGGGAATTTTTGAAGCTCTTTAAACGAAAGGACGAAAATGAAAAAAATACTATTGCTGGTGTGCGGTGTCTTGCTCAGTTTGAATGTGCATGCACGTGATGTGGCGGATGTGAGGGTCGCCGAAACGGTGCAGCTGGGTGGCACGAATCTGCAACTGAATGGAGCGGGTACGCGCACCCGAGTGATCATCGACGTTTATGTGGCGGCACTTTATGTGGGGGCGAAGACGGATAAAGCGGACGCCGTGCTGGCCGATCCCGGCAATAAACGTGTGGCGTTGCACATGCTTTACGGGATGAAATCATCCAAACTGTTGGATGCGTTCAAAGTCGCGATCGAAAACAATCACAGTGCGGCTGAATTGCTTCCACTGGACGCGAGGTTGAAAAAATTCTACGCGATCTTCGAAGCAGTTTCCGGGGTAAGCCCGGGCGATGTAATCCTGCTCGATTATTTGCCTGCCACCGGAACCAAGGTCTCCATCAACGGTGTCGAGCGCGGTGTGATCGAAGGTGCCGATATCCATCGCGCCCTGTTGAAAATCTGGCTGGGCGCCAAACCGGTTGAGGAAAGCCTGAAGTTGGATTTGCTCGGAGTGAAACATTGATGGGTTGTTGTTCGCCGAGTCAGCGTCAATCGCAAAAGGAACTCACGGGTGCCGAGTGAAGTTGCAGCCAATACAAGTCTGCATGATTTTTCCGCGATGCCCGCCGAGCTAGATCGCGCCGCTTTGATGTGCGCACTGGAAAAACAAGGGCGGGCATTTTCGGAATCATTGACGCTGCAACACCAGAATCTGTTTTCGGATGCAGTTGTAGAAGTGTCTGACGCACAGCTTGCGCAAATGCGGGCGGTGATCGCGGCCGTGGAGGAGGTGGTAAAACTGCCTGCATTTGAAAATGACGCCCCGCATAACATTTTCAATTTCGCCAAGGGTGTTTTCTACGGTTACGATTTCCATCTCAATGCGCAAGGCGCCCATCTCATCGAGATCAATACCAATGCGGGCGGCGCCTTTCTGAATGTTTTGCTGACCGGGAGTCAACGCGAAAGTGTCACTCATGGCGCGACCGTGCTTGAAGCCGGACCGCATCAATCTTTCATCGGCATGTTCCAAAACGAATGGCGATTGGAGCGCGGCGATGCGCCGCTTAAAACTCTTGTGATTCTGGACGGGCAACCCGAATCACAGTTCCTGTATCCCGAATTCATTCTGGCGAAAAATCTCTTCGAGCAGGCAGGTTTCACGGCGCTGATCGCTGATCCGGCGGACTTGCAAATGAGTAACGCGGGTGTGTTCTGTCATGGCCTGCCCGTCGACCTGATCTACAACCGGCTCACCGATTTTGAACTGACACACCAGCCGCATCTGCGCGCCGCCTGGGAAAAACATCAAGTCGTATTGACACCCAATCCGGCGCACTATCGGCGTTATGCGGATAAACGGCTGTTGGCGCAGTTCACGGACGGGCATGGGTTACGTTCTGCGGGTGCTTCGCAAACCAGTATCGACGCGCTGCTTCAAGGTATACCCGAAACGCGCATCGTGGTTGCGGGGGATGCCGAGACATGGTGGTCAGAACGCAAGCAATGGTTCTTCAAGCCGGTGAGCGGATACGGCAGCAAGGGCGCGTATCGCGGCGACAAACTGACCAAGCGTGTATTTGAAGAAATCGTGCAGTCGGACTATGTGGCTCAAAAGCTGGCGACACCCGGCGAACAACAAATTCGTGTCGAAGGCGGTGATATTCAATCGCTGAAATACGATGTGCGTTGCTACGTATATGACGGCACGATCCAACTCATCGCCGCGCGGCTGTATCAGGGCCAAACCACCAATTTCAGAACTCCGGGTGGCGGCTTCGCGCAGGTTCGTTTGTCCGGTTGAACCACATAGCTCTATAGGAATTTCTAATAATTCGTCATTCCCGCCCTTCGACAAGCTCAGGATAAACTGGCTTGAGAATCCAGCTTGTTGATTTGACTGGGCTCCCGCCTACGCGGGAGCGACGTGAAATGGATTTTTTGAGGTGGTCTATACCTTTTGCCAAAAGTATATAGACCTGGATATAGACCTTTTGGCATATTGTGGATACCGGATCGGCATAGCAAAATTCTCCCCGTCACGCATAAGGGATTCAGCTTATGAATCCGCTTGAGGTCACCAATAAGGGGAAAACAATGACTACTTGTCTGGGCGCAAATCAAAGCATTTCATCCGGGGCTAAACTGTTCAACGGCATCTTCGCCATACAGGAACATCTCGATCAACGCACGCGGATTGAGGAGTACGTGGAAACGCATTCGCGTCAGCCACTCAATTTCCCCACGGCCTGTCATGCCGATTGTTCGCTGGGCAAGTGGTTGCTCAGTGATACCGCAATGCAAGGTGCCGATGTCGGCCTGTTGGATCAACTGTGTCAGAGCTGTGAAGAGTTCCAAGAGGCGGCGGCGCAGGTGATTTTGCTGGTGAACATGGGCAAGACCGAATTGGCCAAAGCCGCGTTGCGGGAAGACGCGTTATTTTCCCAAGCCTCGGAAAGGTTCCAGGAATATTTGGCCCAACTGCACGTCTTGCATTTGATGCAAGCCAAATGAATGTGTTGAAATCCGCGCAAATACCTACAACAATCCACTCTGGAAAATAGATCGCTTGGCATTGTGGTAAAGCGTTTTATGCTGGAAATGGACTTCGTGACAATGGCGATTAGACGTGCGGGGTGGGTTATTGGGTGTCTGTCCCTGATTGTTTAATTTTATTAACGAGCACTAAATAATTGGGTCTCAGAATTATTTTTTCCTTATTTAAAAGGTGAAAATTTTGATGCCAAAAAATAAATTATTTGTTCTGCTGGTGGCACTTGTAGTTGTATTAGCGGGTTATGGATGTGCCACCCCTCAATCCAAAAGAGCTTACTCAACAGGAACCATCATCAAAGTGACGGAAATTGAGGTAACTGAGCAAGTGCAAGGATCAGGGAATAGCTTGGAGGGGGCAATTATCCTACTTCCGGCAGTTGACACGCCCCCGCCCGTTGCTAAAGTACGCAGCCATTGGAGTT
>CXWL01000721.1_pt1 | contig 31718 bp, 30 predicted proteins | sample 590931 | NCBI WGS metagenome assembly CXWL01 (sample SAMEA3498368, study PRJEB10139) | groundwater metagenome | biome: water well; material: biofilm material | place: Germany | collected 2015-04-27
CAATGAAATCGTCGTATTCCATCCCACCATGACTGGTTTGCACGAAAGCCAGGTCCTCATCGGAAAGGCGGATAGAGTCGTTCTCGATCAGCGCCAGGCCGATTTGATGGTTGAACGGAAGAATATCGTTATAGACGACGTGCTTTCCGGCCTGTTTGAACGCGTACGAAATTGACCCCGTCCCGGCGAATGCGTCCAGGACGGAGGTAAATGATACATCCTGAACATGCTGCAATATGGCGCCTGCGAGCTTGCGTTTGCTCCCCTGATACCGCGTCCGCGGAAATGCTCCATTACCGTCCCCCCTGCCAGGGGGGACCATAGGGGGGTTAAGACTCTGAATGGTGGCCGTCACCGCGTCACTCATGCTGGTGCGGAAGTCGAGCCGACCTGATCGGCTTGCTTTCGCTGATTCGGCTGCGTTTCGCGATGCGTGTCACGCTGTGGCACTCCATGAAACGTCAGCGCCGCCTTCACCAACCCAACGAACATAGGCTGGGGATGGAGAGGACGGCTGGTCAGCTCCGGGTGTGCCTGGGTGGCCAGAAAGAAGGGATGCACGTCGCGAGGCAGTTCCAGCACCTGCATGATCGGGTAATCGGGACTCTTGCCCGTGAACCGCAACCCGTGGCGCGTCAGCGGCTCGATGTACTGGGGGTCCACTTCGTAGCGGTGGCGGAACCGCAGGCGGATTCGTTCCGCCCCGTCGTTGAGTTCGCTGATCAGGCTTCGCGGAGTGAGCAGCACGTCGAACCCGCCCAAGCGCATGTTGCCGCCCAGACCTTCAATTTTCTTTTGCTCCGGCAGCAAGTCGATGACCGGCTGTGCACAATCGGCGTCGATCTCGGTGCTTCCGGCATGGGGCAGGCCGGCCACGTTGCGGGCAAACTCGATCACGGCGATCTGCATGCCGTAACAGATGCCAAGGTATGGCACTTTGTTTTCACGAACCCAGCGAATGCAGGAGATTTTTCCATCCACGCCGCGGAATCCGAATCCGCCGGGAACGATAACGCCTTGAAGGTCCCGCAATCGCTCGGCGATATTGCCATCGGTCAGTTCCGCGCTATCCACCCATTCGAGCTGGACCCTCGCCCCGCACTCCGAGCCGGCGTGCTCGAGCGCGTGAATGATGCTTGCATAACTATCGCGAACCGACGTGTATTTGCCGATGATGCCGATGGTCAGGGGATGCTCCGCCCCGCGAAACCGTGCGATGTACCCATTCCAAACCCGGCGGGCACTTTCCTCGGCCTCGATGTCCACGTGGTCCTGGAGGCCAAGCAAATCGAGCACGGCCGCGTCGATGCCCGCTCCGCGAAGCATTTCCGGAATGACGTACACGCTATCGCAATCGTGCATGGAGAACACGCGCTCCATCGGCACGTTCGCAAACAGCGCGATTTTTTCACGGACTTTCTTCGTGACCGGCATCGAAGCCCGGCACGCGATGATGTGTGGATGAATTCCTGCGGCGTTGAGAAGTTTCAAATTGAGCTGCGCAGGCTTTGATTTCTGCTCGCCAAGCGACTGCGGGGCCACCACATAGGTTAGGGCCACGAAACAGAAGTTATTGGTCCCTTCCTCATAGGACATCTCGCGGACGGCCTCGATGAAGTAGGCATTCTCCACGTCGCCGACCGTGCCGCCGATTTCCACGAAGACCACGTCGGCCTCGCTGGCCACGGCGAGTTCGCGGAGCCGCAGTTTTACTTCGCCGGTGACGTGCGGAATCATCTGCACGTCGCGGCCCAGGTAACGCCCCTCGCGTTCCTTTTCGAGGACGGACGAAAAAATCCGCCCACTCGTCGTGAAATTCAGCCCCGACAAATCCTGGTCGAGCATCCGTTCGTAGGTGCCCAGGTCCATGTCGCACTCCATGCCGTCGTCGAGCACAAACACCTCGCCGTGACGGAAGGGATTGAGCGTCCCGCTGTCGCGGTTCAGGTAGCCTTCGAGCTTGATGGGCGAAACCGTGAGGCCCTTGTCCTTGAGGATTTTGGCGAGGGAGCTTGAGAAAATACCCTTGCCCAGCCCGCTCATCACCGTACCGAAGACCACGACGTACTTGGTCTTGCCGGGAACGTAGCCGGCGGGCATGGGGGTGAAAAACTCGGTCTCTTCGGAAATGTGTCCCACACGAGCGAGTTGGTCTTCAGGTTTCATGATGAATCCACCAATCAAGTCAAGCCAAGGAAAGTCGCAACGACATGGCGGCTCCGGCACCCCGGGTCCCATCCATGCCCACCAACCGCTTCCGTTCCCCACCTATTTTAGGGCGGGCGTACCCCGCCGACTGGATCGAAATCGATGACCGAGGATTTGAAATCTGAGATCTCAAACCTGAATTCGGGGTCCGCCACTATGACGTAGCGCAAACTCGCTTCGCGCCGTCGTGACCTCGTTTCTTAATTCGTTCGACGAACGCCGCGTAATCCTCGGGGGTGTCAATTCCCACGGACCGATGCTCGACGACGACCACGGCAATGGAATATCCGGCTTCCAGCCAGCGAAGCTGCTCGAGCGACTCCGCTTTTTCCAGTTTGCTCGGCGAAAGTTGTCCACCCGTGATTTCCCGAAGCGCGCACGCACGGAACGCATATACGCCCATGTGCAGAAGCCAACGAGATGGGCGATCAACCAAACCTTTTGTGTCGCGCGGGTACGGAATGGGGCTCCGCGAAAAGTACATCGCATGGCCCTGCCCGTCCAAGACGACTTTGACACAGTTTGGGTCCAAGGGTGAACCAACGCCATCCCGTGGTCCCGCATCATCGAATGGCGCCGCTATGGTTCCAATGGCGGCACCCCCGCACTGCATCCTTTCGACGAGTTTGTTCAGCGAACCCGGCTCAATCTCCGGTTCGTCGCCCTGTACATTGAGCACGATATCGTCGTCGGCCAACCCTGCCGCCTGGGCCACTTCGGCGACGCGATCGGTTCCCGAAAAATGATCGCTGCGCGTCATGCAAGCCTCACCGCCAAACGATCTGACTGCGGCCATGATTCGCTCGTCGTCGGTGGCCACGATGGCCCGGTCGATGCGCGCGGCCGCGGCGACACGTTCATAAACGTGCTGAATCATGAACTTTCCGGTTTCTATGGCGAGAGGTTTTCCGGGGAAGCGAGTGGAGGCGAAGCGGGCCGGAATGACCGCAACCGTGGTCACATCGGGCTCCAACAACAGGTCAGATGGTTCGCATACTGTGGCACGGGGCGAATATATCACGTCCGCGCGGGAAAGCAATGGAAATTCTGACGCTTATCAATTGCGTACCAGGTTGAATCCGCTGCGAGCACGGATCTTTTCCGGGTCAAACCAATCATTGACAAATTCCCGCCAACGGTCGTCGGCTAACTGGGTAACCAACGACTTACGCGTCCCCGCAAACTCTTCTTCCTGGGGCGGGATGGTTTCGACCCATTCCACGGTCATCACAGCGGCCCGATCCGACAACTCAAGCACTGCAAGCTTGTCGACCGTGTCGGCGAGTCCGAAAAACGCATCGATCGTTTCATTCGGTAGTTTGCCCAACCCGCCGCCGACAAAAACCCCGTCGACCGGACGCCCTTTCCATGCCGGTGTCTGCCCAATGCGTGAGAAGGGGGGCGGCTCGAAGAAACCGGTCTTGGCTCCTTCGCCGCTTTCGCGGAACGACGCCAGTTCCGGATCGGCCTCATAGGCGTCCTTCAAAGGCTCTGACGCCTGGCAGCAGGAGCGAAGCGACTGGGCCCGAGTTTTCGCCGATTCAAACCCGTTTTGCATTCGCAGATCGGCGATCACCTGGTCGCGCACCTGATCCACGCTTTCCGAAGGCCCGCCTGGTTTCGAGTCGATCACGCGAAAGATGTAGACATTGCCGTTGCGCGGGTCCGTGAGTGGGAAAGCCGCCGTCTGATACTTGGCGAGGTAATCGGCCGGGTTGACCTTGCTCCCTCTTGGGATGATGGGGACGATCGTTTCGTTATTGAAAGCGACCGAGCCAAAACTCCGACCCACCAGGCTTTGCCCACCGCGAACCGACAATGGACCCAGTTCCGGCACTTTCGCGGAATCCTGCTGCGTAAAGAATTCCGTCGTGTGGACCATGATGGTATTTTCGAATTGCAGCGGCTGGGGCAGTCGTTTTACCAGTTTGTTGTAATACTCCACATCCGCGACCTCGGCCGGCGCCGCCTTGTACCCGCTTTCGGACGGCGTAACGCCCATCCAAGGCTCGGTCATCGTCGAAATGAGCCAATCGACGGCGCGCTGCACATTGTCGTCGGCGTATTCCTTGCGAAGTTTGGTGATGGCCGTCTCTTTGGCCTGCTCCCAATCGACGTAGACCGGCGCTTGCGGCCCTTCCGGCGCCGCCGCTAACTCTTCAGCCTTGCGCCGAAAGGCGGGGTCTTTTTCGCGGTGCTCTTCGTAATACGCCTTGGCCTTGCGCTCCTCATTGGGGACGCCCACTTTTGCGGCGATCGCATCACGATCCACCTTGATATATTGAACTTTGATGCCGGGCTTGCGGTAGTATCCAAATTGCAGCCCCGGGCCGCGCTCCCGATCGCGGCATTTGTCAAATTGCTCCTTGATCTGTGCTTCGCTAAAGGTAGCTTTTTGATCCACGAATGCCTCGGCCGGCAGGAGCACCGCCCGAATTTTCACCCGCTCCATCGAGTTGCGGGCGGCGCTAATGATTTCCGCCTCGCTGGGAGCTGATGCCGCAGCAATCGACATGGCCGCCTGGCGGATGGTCTGGAGTTTGGCCATCGCGGCAATCACCGTCGAGGGCTTGATCCGCATGGCGTGGGCGACTCTACGCACCTGATCCATCGCGGGTTCAAAGTTCGGACTGGTTTCAATGGCCGCTTCGTCCACGGAAACGCCGAGTTTTTCCGCTTCTCGCGATAAGAGAATCCAGTCCACCGGCGTAATCGGATCGGTATCGCCGAACAGCGGTCGCTGCCAATCCTGCCCCATCGACTCCAGAATCCGCGTCTCGTCGCTGGCCTCACGCTGATCCTGCTGAGTGATCGAGCCGAGATTCGACTTGGCGATTTCGACGTTGAGATCAGGTGCTAATAGCCCTTGCAGCGCGCTGCCGCCAATGAAGACGATCATCAGCAGGACCATGAAAAAGGCGAGCAACTGCTTGTTGTATTTGCGAAAAAACTTCATCATGATTGCGTAACTCCTTATACCCGCCAGCTTTACGGTTTATCCGGCGGACGACCAGGTTGGATTATAGTTAAGTCTGTGATTTTGGTCCACTCACCGGCACATAATAAGTACTTGGAATCGGGGCTGAGGTGGGTCGGAGCAACGAAACCTGCTCCCCAACGCTTCCTTGGCACAGCTTCGCGAGCATATCGGCGAACGACGGGCGCGAATTGCTGCGGTAGCACGGGCGGTTCGGTGCTTCCTTACTCCACGCGTTGTGTCCGGACATCCAACGCACCGACAGGAAGGCTCGCTTTTATCAATCCGAAGCCTTCGCGACCCCGAAATAATGCGAAACTCGAGTTGGATCATCCCGATGTTGCGGAAAGGTCCAAGGCCATGATCTTCTTGCGGTCGCGGACGTAGAGTGTCTTATCCACCAGCGTCGGGGCGGCCCAGGCGTAGCGCTCGGCGACTTTGGCCTGCGACAGGATCTTCATGCCCTTGGGATCGACGGTTACGAGTGCCAATTGGCCGTCCTCGTCGAGAAGGATCAGCTTGCCGTCGGCATGTACGCAATTGGCCTTGGTGAAGCCGCGCTCGCGCCAGGCCGTCTCACCGGTTTTCAGATTGATGGCCATGAAGAACGCCGGGCCAAAGTCGCCGCTCGAACCGTACAAATGGTCGTCCAGGCGGATCACGTTGCCGTGATGAACGCGCATCTTGCGGCTGTACCACAGTTCTTCGGGAACGATCCTGCCGTCCTTCCTGGTGAGCTTGATCGCCCGGCTGCCGGAGTCGTAGGCCGATGAAACAAAGAGAGTGTCCTTGCCGTCGAAGACCGGGGTGGTGATGTTGGCGCCTTCGGGCTTAAGTTCGTGACGCCACAATAATTCGCCGGTGTCGGCGTTCAACCCGATGAAGTCCTTTTGCAACACGAACACAAGCTGATCCTGTCCGTCGAATTTGATGAGCACCGGCGAAGCATAACCCACCGGGAGGTCCTGGCTGGTCCATGTGGGGTCGCCGGTTTTTTTGTTAAACGCGACGATCGTCTGCGCCTCGGAGATGCCGCCGGCGGTGTTCTTTTTGGGCTCGCCTTCCTTGGGCTTTGCGTCTTCGTCCTCGCGCGGATGATCGACGACGACGATCAGGGCGTCCTTATGGACAATCGGGCTTGAACCATAGCCGCGGTCGGGCACAAACCCGTTGTATTCCTTGACGAGATCGTGCGACCAGATGACGGCCCCGCTCTTCTTTTCGAACGCGTTGAGCATGCCATTCGTGCCAATGGTGTAAACGAAAACCCCGTCCACCGTCGGCGTGGTGTGCGGGCCGGGGCCAAACTGGTTCATGACTTCGGTGGACGGCGAGGGATGCTTGTGCTCCCAGACCGTCTTCCCGGTCTTGGCGTCCAGGGCGATCGAAAATTCGTCCTCACCCACGCGATACATGGTGAAGAGCAATCCGTCGTCGGCCACGATCGTGGAGTATCCATCGCCCAGATCGCGCTCCCAGAGTTTTTTCGGGCCGCCCTCGGGCCACTTTTCGGCCAGCCCCTTGGAGTCCGCCATGAAGTTGCGATTGGGTCCGCCAAACTGCGGCCACTGCCCTAAAGCGGGCACAGAGAACAAACCAACGGCCAGAACGAACGCGAACGACCGATTGATTTTGTTGCAAGTGATGCAAGTCATGGAGTTTCTCCGGTCAGGAAAAAACGAAAGCAATCAAATCCTTGATTCAACCGCACATGGTCTTAGCGGGCGGAAAATCCCTTGTCTATGTGCACAGCATAAAAACTTGTACGAAATATGGTCTTGTTCAGCTTCGTCGCTGATGTTGAACCCCGATGTTTTGACTCTTATCCCTGACTAAGATCAAGAGCCATAATCGATTCCTTATCGCGGACGTAAAGCGTCTTGCCCATGATCGTGGGGGCGGTCCAGGCCGGCTTCTTGAGCAATAGCACCTTGGAATGGACCGTGAGCGTTTCCGAAGTTGGCGTCGTGAGGGCCAGATTGCCGTCTTCGTCGAGGATGATGAGCTTGCCGTCGGCGTGGACCATGGTGGCCTTGCCGAAGCCTCGCTCGCGCCAGCCGAGCTTTCCGTCAGTGACGTTAACCGCGGCGATGAAAGCCGGGCCGTCGCCGCTGCTGCCATAAACCGTTCCGGCCTGGCGAATGCAGTTACCCTGGCCGACCGCCATCTTCCGTGTAGACCAAAGCTCCTCCACCTTTGTTGCTGCGCCATCTTTGGTGAGCTTGAGTCCCTTGCTGCCGGCCTCGCCGCCGGAGCTGACGTAGAGAATGCCGTCGCTACCCCAGTTCGGCGTACAGATGTTGGTCTTCCACTGGTTGATGTGCGGATGGCTCCAAATCTTCTCGCCGGTCTTCGGATCAACGCCCAGCACTTCCGCTCCGGCGAGCAGGACGATTTGATCGTCGCCTCCAACATTGATCACGATCGGCGAGGAGTACAGATCGCCACGCTCTTCGCCGCCGAAGTCGTGCTTCTTCCACAGCAGCGTGCCGTCAGCGAGCTTGAACGCAAGCAGCCCCGTGCCCGTGCCACCGGCGCCGACGATCAGGGAGTCCTTGTAAACCAGCGGACTCGACGAATAGCCAAAGTGCGGAGTGGCCGCGGAGTACTCCTTCCCTAGATCGTGCATCCACACGAGGCTGCCGTTGGAAAGATCGAGGGCGTGAAGAATCCCGGAGACACCCAGCGTGTAGATGCGACCGTCGCGAATGGTCGGCGTGGCGTTGGGTCCCTTGCCGAATTGCGTCTCCATCCCGGTCGGGACGGGAGCACGATACTTGAATTCCCAAAGCGTCTTGCCGGTGGCGGCGTCCATCGCGATCACGTACTCATCGTCGCTACGAGGGTCCGGAAGGCGAGCGGGGGCAGCGGGTCCGATGTCCACCGGGGGTAGCGTGCCGTTGTTCTTGCGATACATGGTGTAGAGCTTGCCGCCGTCGGCAAGGATCGAGGAGTAACCCTCGCCCAGTTCGCGCGACCAGATCTTCTTTGGACCGGTTTCGGGCCATTGCGAAGCAAGCCCCCTGGCGTCGGAGGAAAAATCGCGTTTGGGTCCGCCCCATTGAGTCCATTGGGCCTGCGCGGTCGCGGTTGATAGCAGACCGGCAAGGACCGTGGCGGTGAATCTGGTCGCGTGGCGTTTCATGATTTCCTCTCCGCAGCGTGATTGTGAGTGATCCAACCCCCGATGGGGATATGGTCGCTGAGGCCGAGCGAATGGTCAAATGGACAGACGCGGAGGACAACGAAAAAAGGGATCAGGACGCGGAAGGAATTGTCCGGAACTGTAAGCTGCGAACCGCGTTTATCCAAGCGAATAACGCCAACGGCTCACTGCGTTCAGGGGAAGGCGACGCTGGTTTGAGAGCGGAAATCTCCGGGGCCAAACGAGCCGCCTGCCGAGTCGGCGCTGTTGGACAGACCCGAATAGACAGCCGAGGTTGTGCTCGAGAATTGCAGGCCGAACACCACCGATGCAGCGACCACGACGACGACGATTACGCCCAGGATGATTGCATATTCGGAGGCGGCCGCGCCTTCCTGCTCAATCACAAGGCGACCCACTGTGGCAAATAGACGGTGTTGAATGTAGCTCATCGGACTCCTCATCAGGCATCCGTTCAGTGGGGCGCTCCACTGCGCCGCGTTACAAATTCTGCTTGATTATGGCGGGCCCAAACCGTGAATCAAGCAAAATACACGGGCACTTGCCACGACGTATAATACCGGTGCCATGACGTGTCACTATACGGGATTATGGACCGTGGTTGCTGGTGCGGGCGGCGCCCCCTTTGGTCCGAGAAGCAAGTTTTCAAAGGCTACATCACGGTGAGATGCGCAGAAGCACCTTCAGCGTGTCGCGTTGGCGGCAGAAATCAAAAGCCAGGACGCCTTCGTCAATCGGGAAGGTCCGGGAGATGAGCGGGCGGACCTCGACCGCCTTTCGCGCCAGCGCGTTGATCGCCTCCGGAAAGGGGCCGCAGCGGCTGCCGATGAGCTTCACTTCGTGGATCACCAGCGGTGCAAGGTTGAGCAATGCGGCAGCCCGATCCGCATACGTGCTCTTGAGCACGATCGTTCCGCGAGGTCGCACAAGCGACATGGCCACGCGAAGGCCTTCGGGCGACCCCGAGCAGTCCACCACCACGTCACGGTCATTGCGCAGCGGCAACTCGTCCACATGGACGCTTTGGATGCCGAGCTTGTCGCAGCGTTCGAGCTTCGACGCGTTTCGCCCGATGGCCGTCAGGCGGCAACCGGTCGCGGCTAACACCTGGGCGACCAGCAAACCCAGGCGGCCCGTGCCTACCACGCTCACGGCCATTTTCGCGTCGATGGGGCACTGGGCGAGCACCTGGTATGCGGCAGCCAGCGGCTCGACGAACACGGCCTCTTCGTCAGTGACAGACGATGGCACTTCATACAGATTGGCCTCGGGAACGGCCACGAAGTCCGCAAAGCAACCGTTCCTGCCCTGAATGCCCATGACGGTGCGCCTGCGGCAGTGATTGGAGAGGCCCTTCACGCACATGTCGCACTTGCCGCACGGGCAATTGATCTGGGCGACGACGCGTTTGCCCTTCCACCGAGGCGACCCGATGGTCACCGTCCCCACCATTTCGTGGCCCAGCACGCCGGTGAACCCCATGTAGCCCTGGGTGATTTGCAGATCGGTCGCACAAATGCCGGCCAGGTGAACACGGATGACCGCCTCGCCCTCCGCCGGTTGCGACTCGGAGTGGCGAGCATCGAAACGCAAGGCGTCTGTAAACGTCAAAGCTCGCAAGATCAGCCTTTCGAGGAAGAGTTTTCAGTCGAATCCAAAGCAGCCTCATATTCTGCAGGGTTGTTCACGTTGGAAAACGATCTCAGGTCGGGATCAAGGTTCGCAAGGTCGGCCGCGCCGATGCGCAGCGGATGGCAACGCAGCGCAAACTCCTGGGCACGCAATTCGCCGTTGCTCAACAGGTCTTCGAGAATCTTCAGCGTGCTCATGCGATAGACTGCCAGGGTCGGGACAAGCCTGCCTGCCAGCTCGGGAACCACGGCGCTATGATCACCAAGAAGTTCGATCATTCGATGGAAAACGGCAGCGCTGACAAAGGGATGGTCGCAGGCAACCACGAGCACCGCGTCGGATTTTCCCCGAAGCGCGATCATCCCTGCGGCAATGCCCGCCAAAGGACCGGCGACGCCGGGATAGTCGCAAACAGCTTCAAACTCGAACGACAAGGGCGGCAGTTCCATTCCCTGTCGGGTCGCCAGCACGATGGGCGATGCCGCCTGAGCTGCGACGCGAACGATGCGCTGGAGGAGAGATTCGTTGCCGAATGGCAGCCAGGCCTTGGACCTGCCCATGCGACGACTCTCGCCGCCGCATAGGACGATGCCGCCCACCCGTAAGTTTCCCGGTGGCCGATCATCCGAATCTGCGTCCATCTGCGTTAATCTGCGGCTCATTACTCCACGTTTTGGACTTGTTCCTTCAACCGGTCGATCATGCTCTTGATCTGCACGACCGCGCGAGCGATGGTCGTATCGTTGCTCTTGGAGCCGATGGTGTTGGCTTCACGCAAAAGTTCCTGGGCCAGAAAATCGAGCGTGCGGCCCACCTGCTCGCCGCGGTCGCAGAGCTGCACGAACTGGTCGAGGTGGGAGCGAAGCCGGCTGATTTCCTCCGTGATGTCGCAGCGCTCGGCGTAGATGGCCACTTCGCGCATCAGACCGTCAGCGGCCAGTTCGAAACCCCCGCCCTGAAGCAGCGTCGCCACGCGAGTTTTCAGGCGATCGTGATATTCATTGACGACGAACGGAGCGCGCTCGGCCACCGCTTCAAGTTCGCGGCGGATCGTGTCGCAGTGGGCATGGAGTTCCGCGGACAAGGCCTTTCCCTCGTCGCGGCGCATGGCCGTTAGCGCTTCGATGCCGCGCTGGGTTAGTTTCAAGAGAATATCGAGCTTGTGCTTTTTGACCGATTCATCTGCGTTGCCGGGATCGGCGACTCCCGGAAACTGCGCTACGGTCGCCAGGTCGATGGTCGTCGAGACACCGTCGCCGATACGGATTCCGGCCAGCAGGTCTACATATTGCTGCAAGGCCGCGACGTTGAGCGACTTGGCCACTTCGGCGGCGTCAGAGCGGCGGCGGAAAGTGCAAGTCACCGTTCCACGGAATATCCGGCTTCGAATCAGGCGGTCGATTTCCGTTTCAGCGAATTGCAGGTCGTCGGGAAGTTTGATGTTAAGCTTGAGATAGCGGTTGTTTACGCTGCGGATTTCCAGTGCGTAACCGACGCCGCCTTGTTCCATCTGCGCGGCACCGTAACCGGTCATCGAGACGATCATGGAGTCGCGGGTTCCTCTTTGGGTTTTGCGGCGGGGGCCGGTTCAGCGGGCGGCGGTGTCGCTGGAGCGACCGGCATGGCTGCGTCGTCCTTCCCGGGCGGCAGAACCACCGGTGCTGCACCTGGAGCGAGATCGGACGGTTTGATCGTAATGGACTGCACGCCTGACGTTGCACCGACGGGCAACTGTTCGATATTGATGGGCAAAGCAGTGCCGTCGTCGCCCATCTGTACCGGGATCAGTTTCGGCGCCGCCTCGGTATCCGCAGCAACAGCCGGAGTGTCCACCGTGGGAAGCTGCGATTTATCGAACGCAAAATTGGCGACGGCCGCCAACACGACGAAGATCCCCGCCACGATGCAGGTGATCCAGGTGAAAACGTCGCCGGTTTTGGCTCCAAATGCCCCCGAGCCGCCTCCTCCACCAAACGCGCTGGCGATGCCGCCGCCGCGACCCCGTTGGAGCAGGATCACCAGCATGAGGAAGAGGCAGACGCAAATGAGGACCACCGATAAAAGCCACTGAGTCCAAGTCATCGATGCAAGCATTGACAATCTCTTTACTTACGAAAAACCAAAGAAAAAATCCGCAGCCTTGATCCCTCTCCCTCTTGGGGGAGGGAAGGGTGAGGGTAAAATCTCACGATACACACTGGAACCCAGTCCGCTGTTCAAGGCTCCCGTACCACTACGCCCGTCGAATCGACGCAGCGGCGGAGATAATAGCAAGAAAGTCCTCCGCTGCCAAACAAGCCCCCCCGACCAATGCCCCGTCGATATCCGGCTGGCCGAGCAACTCGGCCGCGTTGCCGGGTTTGACGCTTCCGCCGTACAAAATGCGGATTTGGGCGGCCGCGGGCTTGCCGTAGGCTCCGCCGAGCCAGTTTCGGATGAAGGCGTGAACTTCCTGGGCCTGCTGGGGAGTAGCGGTTTTTCCCGTCCCGATGGCCCAGACCGGCTCGTAGGCGACGATCAGGCGGTCGGAGGAAACGTCGCTGCTTAGCACTTCGGCGAGTTGGTTCTGGATGAGGGACTGCGTCTGCCCCGCATCCCGCTGGGCCAGGGTCTCCCCGACGCAGTAGACCACTTGAAGGCCGCCCGCGACCACCGCGCGGACTTTGCGAGCCAGGAGGGCGTTATCTTCAAGGAAGATTTGGCGGCGTTCGCTGTGGCCAATGATGACGTGGGTGCAGCCTGTGTCCGCGAGCATGGACACGGAGACTTCGCCGGTGAATGCCCCTTGCGTTTCGTAGTGGGCGTTTTGCGCGCCGAACTTGATTGGTGTGCCGGCCACAGCCTTGGCTATGGGGAAGAGAAGCTGGACAGGTGGACAGATCAGGATCTCAACGTTTTCGAGAGTGCCGATGCGCGGCAGCCCGGCAACGATACCGCTGACCAATTCTCGCGCAGGCGCGAGCGTCTTGTACATCTTCCAGTTACCGGCAATCAGTTGTTTCCGCATCGAGGTCTCCGTCAGAATTCATATTGAGCCGGTAGAGTAGGGAGGGGCCTCAACCCCTCCCTACTCTACTGTTAATCTGCGGCTCGTTCATTGCGGCTTTTCCGCGTTTTGGCGTTTCAAAACGTCCGCTCGACAAAGCCCGTGTCGATTTCACCGGAGAGCCAATCGGGGTGCTCCATCACACGGCGCAGGAACGGAATCGTGGTCTTGAGCGGCTCGATGGTGAACTCGCGTAAGGCCCGCTGCATGCAACGGATCGCATCCATCCGCGTAGGCTGGTGCACGATCAGCTTGGCCACCAACGAATCATACTTCGGCGAAATCCTGATCCCTTCGTGGGCAAACGTGTCCACGCGAACTCCGTGGCCACCAGGCGGACGGTACTTGGTGATCGCCCCGGCGCATGGGCGGAAGCGCTCCTCCGGGTCCTCAGCGTTGATGCGGCACTCGATGGCGTGCCCGTGAAACGTGATTAGCTTCTGCGAAAAGCCCAACGGCTCACCAGCTGCGACGCGAATCTGTGCCTTGATGAGGTCGATTCCCGACACCATTTCACTGACCGGGTGCTCGACCTGAATCCGCGTGTTCACCTCGATGAAGTAGAAGCGACTCTTGTTGTCCACGAGAAATTCGACCGTTCCCGCGTTGTTGTAATTCGATGCCTTGGCCAGCCTGACCGCTGCCGCGCAAAGATCGGCGCGGACGCGGGCGGTGATGGCCGGTGACGGTGATTCTTCCACCAGTTTTTGATGCCGTCTTTGCAGGGTGCAATCGCGCTCTCCCAGGTGGATGACATTGCCGAGATGGTCACCAATGATTTGAACTTCGACGTGACGGGGACGTTCGATGAATCGCTCGATGTAGACCGCGGAGTTGTTGAACGCGCCGCCGGCCTCCTGCCTCGCCTGCTTGAGCTGGGCAACCAAGTCCGTCTTGTCACGAACCACGCGCATGCCGCGTCCGCCGCCGCCGGCCGAGGCTTTGATGATGATGGGGAAACCCACTTGTTCGGCGATGGCCAGCGTTTCGTTGTCGTCTTCGATGACGCCATCGCTTCCGGGAACGATGGGCACCTTGGCCTTTTTCGCAGCGATGCGCGCCGAAGCCTTGTCGCCCAGATTTCGCATGGAATCCGCGCTGGGTCCGACGAATTCCAGGTTCGATGCCCGGCACTTTTCGGCAAACGCCGCGTTTTCCGCCAGGAAACCGTACCCCGGATGGATGGCGTCCGCCCCGCACACTTCCGCAGCCGCGATGATCCGGTCGCTTTTCAGATAACTGTCGCGTGGAGCGGCTGCGCCGATGCAGATGGCGCGATCGGCCAGTTGAAGATATTCGCCCCCGCGATCCTCCTCCGAAAAAACGCACACGGATTCCACGTTGAGCTCGCGGCAGGCGCGGATGATCCGCAGGGCAATTTCACCTCGGTTGGCAATCAGGATGCGTCGAAACATGGTTGGTTCAGGCAACGAGGCAACAGGGCAACCAGGCAGCAAGACATGGAGGCGTTATAGCTCGGGTCACATGGAATGAGCGAGCAGTTCGAAGCAGTTGTGGCGACGCATGAATCGTGCGGTCAATACATGACAAAAAATCTGTGTCAAACGGCGCAATCTGCGAATCGCTCATTTCAACTCTTTGACTTTTCATCGATTTGCTCGATTCCGGAATCCGATCCGTGACGTAGTAAAGGTGATTTGGTCCCTTCCGCCTTGTTGCCTTCTTGCCTCGCTGCCTGGTTGCCTTTCAATTCAAGCCGGTCGCACCAGAAATAACGGCTGACCATACTCCACCGCCTGGCCGTCACGAGCCAGAATCCGCTCGATCACCCCAGTGGTTTCGGCTTTGATCTCGCTGAAGACTTTCATCGCTTCGAGAATGCACACGACCGTGGACAGGCCCACGTGGCTGCCCACCTGAATGAACGCGGGAGATTCCGGATCGGGCGAGGCGTAAAACGTTCCGACCATGGGTGAGCGAATTTCGTGGAATTCGACTTCGACCACCTCGCCTTTGACGAATTCGGGAGCCATGCCCGGTTGTGCGATGGGCACATGCGGCATCGTCGGCGGCGCTTGCATGGGCGAATGCGAGCAGGATGCGTTCGGGTTCGGACGGCGCAGGTTCACCTCTACCTCGCCGTCGCGAAGCGAAAGCTCGATGAGGTCGTTGGCGACCATCATTTCGACCAGTTCGCGAATTTTATCCGTTTCCAACAATATCATGCTCCGCGGCGCGATCCCGCCGCTGGCTAAGTTCTATCTTCAAATCCCTCTCCCCCCCAGGGAGCGGGTAGGGTGAGGGTAAGAGCGCCCGGAGTCCTCGGCTCTCATTCTTGCGTCGGTGCGCCGAAGAGAGATTCGAATTAGAGCGTGAGTGCTCTAAATCACCGCCCCTTCCAACGACTTATCCAGGTGGGTGAGCACTCGGTGGCCCCGCACGGTCACCAGTACGTCATCCTCGATTCGGACACCGCCCACGCCGGGAAGATAGATGCCCGGTTCGACAGTGACCACCATCCCTGCGGCGAGTTCTTCCTTGGATCGCCAGCTTAACGAAGGCGCCTCGTGAACATCCAGACCCAGTCCGTGCCCAAGCCCGTGCGTAAATTGATCGCCGAACCCCGCGTCTCTAATAATTTTACGGGCCACCTCGTCGATATCGCACATTCGCCGGCCCGGTTGTATGGCCGCCACAGCGGCTTCTTGAGCCTCCAGTGCGACCTCGTAGATCTTCTCTATTTTGAGTGGGATGCTACCGACGAACACCATGCGGGTCAAATCACTGTTGTATCCGCCGACCCGCGCCCCCCAGTCGATCAGAATGCTGCTCCCCTTCTTGATTTTTCGTTTTCCGGGAACCGCATGCGGCATCGCGGCATTGGGGCCTTCCGCACAAATGGTGTTGAACGCCGGACCCGACGCACCGCGCCGCTTCATCTCATATTCCAGCCGCGCGGCGATCTCCAATTCGGTCTGCCCGGGGCGAATCGTTTTGAGCATCGCTCGAAATCCGTCCTCGGCCACGCGGATGGCCCGGCCCATCGTCGCCAGTTCGTCGTCATCTTTGAACCGGCGCATCTGGTTGAGGATCGGCGGCGTAGGCGACAATCGCACCCCTTTGGTCCGCTTCTTGAGGTCGGTCTGGTCGTCCAGCGTGAGGTGCTCGGGCTGAACGGCCAGGCGATTCAGCCTTAGCTCCCCACACGCCCTGGCGATCTCATCATTGAGCATGCCTTTGCGAAGCCAGACCCGCGCCCAGGCGATTTCGTGCTTGATCTCCTCCAGGAATCGACCGTCGGTGATAACGTATACGTCGCGAGGAGTAATGATTGCGGCCGAGTCCGCCCCGGTGAAACCTGTCAGATAAAAATAATCAACCTCTTGCTTGATGAGCAGCGTATCCGTCTTGGCCGTCTTGAGCCGCTTTCGACACTCGCCCAGCCGCGCCGCAATATTTTCAGGAATAGACTTCATTCTGATCTCCATTGCTTATCCACAGATTACGCAGATTTTCACAGATTTTGTTTTTGTTTTATTTCTCACTATCTGCGCCAATCTGCGAAATCTGCGGATAGTCCCGTTTCCACGAATTCAGAGTACAATGGTCCGCCATGACAATCAAAACCGCTCAGATCGGCGACATACGAATCGGCAAGGGCCACCCCCTCGCGCTCATCGCCGGGCCCTGCGTCATCGAGTCGCGCGACCACACCCTGCGCATGGCCGACGCCATCCGCCGCATCTGCAACGAGCTGAGCATCCCCTTCATCTTCAAGGCCAGCTTCGACAAGGCCAACCGCTCCAGCTTTCACGGCTTTCGCGGCCCCGGCCTCGATGAGGGCCTGCGCATCCTGGCCGACGTCCGCCAGCACGTCAGCGTCCCGCTCCTCTCCGACATCCATGAACCGTCTCAGGCCAAGGCCGCCGGCGAAGTGCTCGACTGCATCCAAATTCCGGCCTTCCTCTGCCGCCAGACCGACTTGCTCGCCGCCGCCGCGCGGACAGGACGGTGCGTGAACGTAAAGAAGGGCCAGTTCCTCTCGCCGGAGGAAATGAGCAACGTCGCCGACAAGCTCCGTGAATCGGGCTGCAACAACTTCCTCTTCACCGAGCGCGGCACATTCTTCGGCTACAACCGCCTGGTCAACGACATGACCGCGATCCCGCGCATGCAGGCCTTCGCCCCCGTGGTCTTCGACGCCACGCACAGTTGCCAGCAGCCCGGCGGCGCGGGCACGGCAAGCGCCGGCCAGCGTCAATACGTCGGCACCCTCGCCGCCGCCGCCATCGCCGCCGGCGCCGACGCCCTCTTCATGGAAGTCCACGACGACCCCGACCGCGCCAAAAGCGACCCGGCTACGGTTTTTCCTCTTGACCTACTACGAACGCATTTGGACAGATTGAAACGCTTGAAAGAGGTTCCTTAATCCGAAATCCGAGTATTTGATCGTGACGCATCGAGCAGCCAACCGAATCAAGACTCTGAGTGCGATCTTCACTGTTATTTTCTGGTGTGCTTTTTTTTCGAATTGGCTTGTCGAGTACGGATGTCGGTTTTTGGGAGTTGTCATCGCCTCTGTCGAAGGCTGCATAGTAATAAGTTTTCAGCCAAGTTATCCGTCCGAATGCACTTTTCATTCCCCCTCACCGAGTAGCTCTCAATGGTGGTTGCCTACAGTCTACCAATGGCCGAAGTCAATCAGTCTATCCATTCCTCTCTGGATTCCCTTCTTGATGGGATTGGGGCAGTACGTGTATTCGCGCCGAGTTGCCGCGCAGTTTCGCCCTGGTCGCTGTTTGAAATGTGCCTATGACCTTACCGGAAATACTTCCGGCGTCTGCCCGGAATGTGGGACGACGATATGATTCGCAAATTCCTCATTGGTGTGCTTTCGCTCGCGGCAATATGGCTCACCGTGATGTGGATCGCCACCTTCATTTGGCCGGCTGATTACTCGTTGCTTCACATATTCAAGAAATTCAACCTTCAGAACGGCCAGTGCCAAATGCACGCTGGCATCTTCGTATGGGAGTTGAAAAATCCCAATCGACGATTCACGTGGGTGTTTCTCGAAAAACCCAACCTCGATCCCAGCGCGCGGCCAAAACCTGCCCATCAGTTCGGCTTTTTGAGTTTCATGTACTCGGCAAACCATGCTGTTCCCGGCAATCCCAAAAGTCCGAGGATGCATATCGTCGCATTTCCAGCTTCGACGAGCGTTTTTATTGCATGGCTGTATCCCATTGCATGCCTGATTCGCAGGCCCCTTCGACAACTGCTTCGCAAACATCGAGGCTTGTGTTTGAACTGCGGCTACAACCTCACCGGCGCGCCGCAGCCCCGCTGCCCCGAATGCGGAACGCCAATAAGAAGGTCACCTTCGGATTCGCCCCAACGGGGCGAAGGAATGTAGCCACGGGTGAAGCGACGCGCAACCCGTGGTAAATTGGCGGAAAACTTTACCCCGCCCCGGAGCGGGCGGAGGAATGAAAAGTCGAATCGCGCTTGACCCACATATGAACGCAGCTTTTCTTGCGCCTATCGCCCGAATCGGGTGTACAATCTAACGACTTCGCAACGATCCTATTCTGAAGGGCCGCCTCATGTTCCGCTGGACGTTGGCCGCCATCTTGTCGCTTTGCGCGTTCTGGATCGGCACGTCCACACTCAAAAGCTTCACGACCGGCAAGCCCGTCCACCTCTATCGCAGCCCGCTCAACAATTCGAGCGTCATGGCCGTGGCCGATCGCTGGCAACTTCGCTTCTGGCACTGGCGCTACCAATCCGCCGGCGCCACCGGCCCGCAAAGCAACGGCGCACTGGCCGGCTTCGCCTACGATTTCACAACTCGCAAATCCGGCAATGGCCTCACTCTCATAACCCACAAACTCGCCATGCCCTCGGTAATCGCCTTCGCCCCCGCGTTCCTATTCCCAATCATGCTGATCGTCCGCCGCCCGCTTCGCCGCAGAAAGCGCAAGCGCAACGGTCTATGCCTCAAATGCGGCTACAACCTGACCGGCGCGCCGCAGCCCCGCTGCCCGGAATGTGGCTCAGTCCAGTAGATGGGAATGAACGCGAAACCGCTCGAGAGTTTGGATTTTAGAAGCGGCCGTAGAGGGGGATGGGGGTGACGGCGATGCCGCCGTCGCGGATGGTGCTGTAGTCGGAGGGGCCGGCGGTGTCGCGGAGCCAGTAGGAGTCGCCGTAGTCGAAGCGGAGCGTGCGGCCGTCTTCGTGGTCTTTGCGGTCGAAGCTCATGGGCATGGGGTGGACGGCCACCGGGACGCGATGGACGTGTCTCTTGGGGTCGGCGGGGATCGGGGCGGGGAAGTTGACGCACCAAAAGCCGGGGCCTTCGAGGGTTTCGGCGGCCAACTCGTGGACCAGAAACTGAGCGGCATTGGTCGTGGCGTCCCAATTGAGTTCGACTTCCTTGCGAAGGGCCTGGGATAGTGCAATGGCGCGGATGCCGAGGATCGCTCCTTCGCGGGCGCCGGCCACCGTACCGGAGTAGAAGGTGTCCACGCCGGCGTTGGCCCCGTGGTTGATTCCCGACACGATCAAGTCGATGGGGGCGTCGATCAGGGACGCGTGAGCGAGCCGCACGCAGTCGGCTGGGGAACCGTCCACCGCGTAGCTGACCCCATAACGCGGATGATGCCGCCGCTCGACGTTGATCGGGGTTCGCAAGGTGATGGTGTGGCTACAGGCGGATCGCTCGGAGCTGGGGGCGACGACGTGGACGGTGCCGAGGTCGCGGATGGCGTTATAGGCCGCCTCGAGTCCGCGAGCGTCGATTCCGTCGTCGTTGGTAAGGACGATATTCATCAGATTCCCATAACTGCGTTGTAAAAAAAGCCCCCATAACTTCGCGGCGATGTCATATTTCGCGCGGAAGTTGCCGGTTCACTGTCCGCAATTGTACTCTTTTGATCGGAAACGGCACTCCAGATTGTGCAGTCGGAATAACGCGCGCCGATGCGGGGGCTGCATGGAGCTTGCATGTCCGGACGCTTCGCCTGTCTCGGGGCGAGGTCGGCGTTTGGGCAGATGGGGGTAAGAAATGGAACAATCCTGTCCGGTTGCGGAAGCGGTGGTCGAGCTGCCGTCGTCCGCGCCGCAAATCCGAGTGAGCGCCGGCGTGGGGTCTGCCGGTCAGAAGACGTGGAATTTGCGGAGGCCGGTGACGCTGCTGGGTTCGAAGCGTCCGGCACACATCGTGTTGCACGATCGAGGCGTGTGCGCGGCGCACTGCGCGATCATCAACACGGGCACGGACGTTTTGCTCTTCGATTTGCACACAACCGGTGGGACGTTTCGAGGAAAAGAGCAAGTCGAACTGACCGCATTGCAGGACGGGGATATCATCAAGCTCGGCGAAAGCACCGTTCAAGTTGCGATCCGTCTGCCCGCGTGCGGTCCCGACGATTCCGGATCGGGAATGGAGTACAGCGATCCGACGTCCATGATCAACCCGGCGACGATCACGCTCCTGCATACCGATACGCGATGGACGATCGAAAAAGCCGTGGCCTTGATCGGGCGGAACGATCATGCGGCGGTTCGACTCGATCACAATGACGTATCGGCAAGGCATGCACTCTTGTTTCGGTTTGGTCGCGAGGCGGCCATTTATGACCTGGGAAGCCGTGCCGGTATCTGGGTCAATGGGCAGCGGCGCGAGGTTTCGGTTGTGGCGGATGGCGACCGCGTCACGGTTGGACCCTTCGGACTTCAACTGGAGATTCAACAACGCGCGGGGGCATTGGGGGCGGCGATATCCGAGCCGCCTTGCGATGCGGCGGCGGTCAGCAATCAAGTTTCAGGTCAAACCGACGCTCAGGTCGTAACCCCCGGTGCGGCACCAAAAGAGTTAAAGAACGAGGAAGCACCTCCGGCGCTGAACCCCCTGGGAATCATCGCAGATTCGGCGAGGGGCGGTGCGGCATCGAATGAGGAACAATGCGATCCGCTTCAAACGAACATCGCAGAAGCGTGGGAACGGATGAATCAATGGCGTGCTCAACTGCGACATGATGCGGCAGCCATCAGCGAACGGCAGATCAGTCTTTCCGAGCGGGAGGCGCAGATCGAAGCCCGCGACGCCGCGTTCCGTGGACAGCTTCACGATATTACCCGCTTTAATGAGCAACTGGCGGAGCGCGAGAAGCAAATGGCGCAGATGGCGGCCCAGGCCCAGGCACAAGCCGACGCCCTGGGTGCTGTTCAAAAAGAGTTTCTCGACAAGCAGATCGAAAGCCAGAAGAAGGAAGAAGAACTCCATCGCCGCGAGCAGGCACTAACCCAGCGGTGGTCGCGGATGCAGTCCACGGTGTGCCCGCACTGCCAGAAGCCGATTACGCTCGGAGCGAGCTAAGGAATGCAACTCTCATCCGGGCTGACGCCCTGATCCCCCCTTGCCAACGGAAGAGGCGGCGCTATCTTCGCGTTGCCATGATTCGACTTATACAAGATGGTGTGTCGGGCGGTCCGACGAATATGGCCCGCGATGAGGCCATGCTGATCGAGGTCGGAAACAAGTCCGCCCCGCCGACGCTGCGGCTCTATCAGTGGTCGCCGCCGACCATTTCGCTTGGTTATTTCCAGAAGTATGCCGACTATGAAGCCCTGCCGGCGCCGGCCGGGGAGCTGCCGGTGGTGCGTCGTTTGACGGGTGGCGGAGCGATTCTGCACGATCTTGAGCTGACCTATTCGATTGCGCTGCCGATGGGGCACGAGCTGTTGAAGGACGGGGCCAATCGGTTGTATGAGTTGGCTCACGATGCGGTGATTGCGGCGCTGGGGGAGTTGCGGCTGGCGACGGCGCGGTGCGGAGAATCGGACGATTCGGGCGCGGCGCGCGGGCCTTTTTTTTGCTTTGAGCGGCGGCACTGTTACGACGTCTTGCTTGGAGGCGACAAGATCGCGGGGAGCGCGCAGCGACGCACGCGGCAGGGAATTCTGCAGCACGGATCGATCATGCTGGGGAATCGTTTCGATCAACAGCTGGCGGCAAGATTCCCCGAGGGAAGTGATGCCGAAGGATTCCTAAAACGCGTTGCCGAGGTGCGACTGATTTTCCCGAAGTTGTTTACCGAGAGGCTTTCGTGTTCCTATGAAGAAGCTCCATGGTCCCAGACAGAATGGAAAGCGGCGTTCGCGCTTGAGTCCAAGTACAGCGGGGCGGCCTGGACGCGGCGCACCTGATCTATGGGCATGGGGCAATCGAATAGGGATACGAGGCTGCTTTCATAAGATACATTGCAGCCCTCCGATTTTCATGACACTTGTATAATAATTTCAATTCTTCCCTCGTGTTTTTCCATCCGGGGAACTGCTTGAAGGGGCTCCGTCCATGTGCATAACTCCATGGACTTCCCTCCATGTTCGATGATATCGCTCTGACTCCCTTGGGGATTCCTCCCCTGAAGTCCTTGTCGTTGCCAATTGTCGAATGGACGGAAATTCATCGAAATCCTTGTCACCCACCAAGCCCAAATTCAAGGATGTGCGTATCAACTTGCTCTTATCTTGGTTGCCAGTTGCAGCAACTGGCAACCGCAGATAGGTAAGAACTGCGTCTCGTGTCGCTTCACGCGGAATTCCCTTTCTGGTGGCCTGCAACACAAGCCAAGAACGATCGACGGAACTATCAACAGATGCAATCAAAGCTAAGTGTTGCGCCGGATCACGAACCGTTCGCATCAGACGAAGTTCGGTTTGATATTCATACGCCATAAAAGACGTGCCTCGGCAAGTTTCTTCAAGGAAGGCCAGATATTGTGCATCGCCAAGGTCCATGAGTGCATGCCTCGCACTATAGTTGTCCGCGCCGAACGGATGAGCCCGAACGTATTCTAACAACTTAGATCGAGTGTCATCGGATGCGCGAAGCGAGAGGTATCGACAAGTTGTTGTTCTGGCGTCTTGGCCGGTAACTTGACTGGTAACGATATCGATGAGGCGTTGCTCAAGGTGTTCATCAGAGTTCGCAAGCTCGTAAAGAGCCTTTACAGCGCTAGATGCTATTCGGCCTACACTATGCTTTGAGATGTGCTCAAGCTGATCGAGCGTGGGAACACTTGAATCATGGTCGAGGGAAGCTTTATAGACGAATGCTCCTTCATCTACTTCCGCAGGGCGTTCATCGACGGGAGACTGTCCCCTGACTTCGCCGAACCACGGACGAGAAATCTGCATCGCCCATATTATTGTCAGAGCTACGACTGTATTGAACCATTTAAGAGGCATTGTCTTCTCCCTACCATGTAGTCTCCGCTTCTACTCAATGCCTTTTTCGCCAAGCCAGCGTTCGGCGTCGATGGCAGCTTTGCAGCCCATACCCGCGGCGGTGATGGCCTGGCGGTAGACGCTGTCCACGCAATCGCCGGCGGCGAAGATGCCCTCCACGCTGGTGGTTGAGCGATAGGGGTCTTTCAGCTTGATGTAGAGCTTGGCGTCCAGCTCAAGCTGGCCCTTGAGGAAGGCGGTGGCCGGTGTGTGGCCGATGGCCATGAACAAGCCCCCCACTTCTAACGTTGAATCCTGATTGGTCTTGATATCGTGCAGACGCACCCCGGTGATCATTGGGTCGCCGATCACATCGACGACCGCTTTGTTCCATTGAAAGCCGATCTTGTGGTTGCTTTTGGCGCGTTCCGCCATGATCTTGGACGCGCGCAGCTCGTCGCGGCGGTGGATCATCCATACCTTGGAGGCGAATTTGGTGAGGTAGCTTGCTTCTTCAACGGCGGAGTCGCCGCCACCCACCACGGCCAGCACTTTGTCGCGGAACACGGGCAGGGCTCCGTCGCATACCGCACACGCGCTGACTCCCCCGCCGGTCTGGGCGAGGCGCTGTTCGTTGGGCAGGTTCAGCCAGTTGGCGGTGGCCCCGGTGGCCACGATCACGGAATGGGCGCGGTACTCGGTATCGTCTTCGCCGATGACCACAAAAGGCCGCTTCGAAAAATCAACTCGCGTGCAATCATGGTAGGCGTAGCTGTGGCCGTCGTCGGGGTTGGACACCTCGGGGTGGAAGCCGTTATCGGTTACAATGCGGGTGTTGAAGCGGACGGCCTGTTGTTCGAAATAGGCCATCAGTTTGGGACCGGTGACGCCGTGCGGAAACCCGGGGTAGTTCTCCACCTCCGTGGTGAGCATGAGCTGCCCGCCGGGCAGTAGAGTGGTCGGGACGGTCTTGGGCCGGCCGGCAAAGATCAGCGGGCTTAAATTGGCCCGGGCGGCATAAATCGCGGCGGTCCAGCCCGCCGGTCCTGAGCCGATGATGATCACTTTTTCAACCTGGTCGTGCTTGGGCATGAAACGGTTGCTCCTTTGGAATCGTTGTCGTCAGCAGGTTCAATAATAGGCGATGAAAATGAGCCCGTCCAAACCACGAGAAGCAACAAATCGCTACAATTGGGAACTGGAGTGATTTCAGTTTGCATTCGTAGCCAGACTGAATGAGAACCATGAATCCGCGCGGACTGAAGCCCGCGGCTCGCTATAGCTCAGTAGGGACAGAGGAAATCGTGTACAGCATTGTCGTGGAAACACGTTTTTCAGCGACCCACCGTATTCGCCTGCACGATGGCAGCGAGGAGCCCAGGCACGGACATGACTGGTGCGTACGGGTTACGTTTGCGAAGCCGTCGCTGGATGAACTGGGGATGGTGATCGACTTTGCGGAGGCGAAGAAAGCTTTGAACCGGGTCGTGCAGGAGCTTGATTATTGTGACCTTAATGACGTGCCGGCGCTGCGCGGGAGGAACCCCACGACCGAGGTGGTGGCGGAGTGGATTTTCCATCGAATCGTCGGGCTAGGCGTTCCTTACATCGTCCGGGTGGAGGTGACCGAGGCCCCCGGTTGCCTGGCGATCTTTGAGCGAGGTTCGACCGATGCAGGTTGCCCGCCAACGTCCGCGGGATGAGGCCCAATTGACGACAAAATGGGCGGGGCATAGAGTAAAAAGAGGTTTTTCCCTGGGGTGCACTCGATGAGCGTAGTCTGTCAACGCTGCAACCAATCGAAGGCAACGGTGCATATCACCGACACCATGCCGGATAAACGCGAGCGGCATTTGTGCGAGGATTGCGCCGAAAAAGAAGGCGTGATCATCAAGCAGAAATTCTCCTCCACCAACGAGATATTGAAACAGTTCATCAAGCACAAGGCGGGCATCGGTTCGGGCGAAGACCTTTCGTGTCCGCAGTGCGGTCTTACGTTTCGGGAATTCCAGACCAAGGGCACTCTGGGGTGCCCCAACGACTACCATGCGTTTGCCAGCCTGCTCAACCCGTTGATCGAGCGTGCCCATGAAGGCGGAACACACCATGTGGGAAAGACGCCGAATCAAGGTGATTCGAATACGCAGAAGCGCACCGGGCTGATTCGTCTGCGGCGGGAACTCCAGGAAGCCATCACGCACGAAGACTACGAGCTGGCCGCGAGTGTCCGCGACAAAATACGCGACATGGAATCGATATGAACTTTGACGAGCTATGGAAAGGCACCGGCGAGTGGCTCCGCAGCGGGGGACCCATGTCGGAGGTCGTGGTTTCGTCGCGGATCCGGCTGGCCCGCAACGTGGACGGGTTGCCGTTCCTTTCAACCGCCGGTCCGGCGGAGCGCACCGAGATTTACCGGTGCGTCACCAACGCGATCACCAGCGTCGCCCACGGCGAGGACGTGCTGGTCGTGGACATCGAAACTGCCCAGCCCGTGGATCAGTCGATGCTCGTCGAACGGCATCTGATCAGCCGGCAGCACGTCAACAGCGAGGGAAGCCGCGGTGTTACCATATCGTCGGACGAGACCCGGGTGGTGATGATCAACGAGGAGGATCATTTACGCATTCAGGGGATTCGCGGCGGGCTTCGTTTTGACGCGGTCTGGGAAGACGTGGACGCACTCGATGATGCCATCGCCTCCCAGATTGGCTTTTCCTTCGACAACAAGCTCGGGTATTTGACGGCGTGTCCGACGAATGTAGGAACGGGTATTCGCGTATCAGTCATGCTGCACCTGCCGGCGCTGCGGCTTACGAAAGAGATTGAGCGGGTGGCCCGTGCGGCGCGCGATTTGAAACTGGCGGTTCGCGGTTCGTACGGCGAAGGCACGGAGGCGGTCGGCGACCTTTACCAGATTTCGAATCAGACCACGCTGGGCAAGTCGGAGGAGAGCATCATCAATACGTTCAGCAATGCGATCATTCCGAAAATGGTGGAATACGAGCAGGCGGCACGCGAGACGCTGGTGCGGCATCACGCTTCCCAGCTCGACGATAAGATCTGGCGGGCCTACGGTTTGCTCTGCAACGCGCGGCGGATTACTAGCGGCGAGACGCAATCGCTCCTATCGCCGATTCGCATGGGGATTCATCTTGGCCGCTTCGACCGGCTGGATATCGCCACGCTCAACGAATTGTTCCTGTTCACGCAATCGGGGCACCTGCAAAAGATGGTCGGACGGACACTCGACGAGGAGGAGCGGGCCACCGCGCGTGCGGATTATCTTCGCAAGCGACTGGGCTCGACGGCATAAAGCCATTGCCCGCCCGATTCCTCGCCGTCGTGAGGGCATTGCTGTGGCAGTCGACCGTTCCTCAAAGAAGCTGTTTTTATGAGTCCCTTCAAAGAAGGAAAATCAAATGTCTCGAAAACTGCTGGTGATTGGAGTCGTGGCGGTGATGTTTGCCACTGGATGCGCAACCCCTCGCGGAAAAACGATTGCGGAAAAGCGAAGTTATGTAGACGACATGAGGCAGACGACGCTTGACTCGGTTCAAGTGAAGAACCCGGAATTGGCCGCGAAAACCAGGAGCGCGGCTGGGTATGGCGTTTTCAGCAACTTGGGGCTTGCATGGATCATCGGCGGCGGCGGGCAGGGCTATGGAGTCGTCGTGGACAACAAGACCGGCAACACGACCTACATGCGCGTGGTGCGCGGTTCACTCGGTCTGGGTATTGGCGCGAAGGAATACAAGGCACTAATCGTCTTCTACGATTCCAAAACACTGAATACGTTTGTCACTAGTGGGTGGGACTTCGAGGGCGAGGCTTCAGCGGTTGCTAATACGGGGAACATAGGAGGGAATGCAGAGGCTTCAGGCTCGATGACCAGCGGGTTGGATGTTTATCGATTCACCGATCGTGGCCTATATGTGCGAGCGGCAGTAGAGGGAGCGAAATGCTACCCCGACAGGAAGTTGAATGCAGGGTGAGACCCCGGCTGCACGACCCGGCCGGTTTAGCGCGACCAGCAGCAAGCGTGGCAAGCCGCTGGTTTTGGCCTGCGTTCGCGCTCATCGTCATGGTTCGTTGATTGATCGTCTGACCACGACACTTGATCGACAAGTGTTCTATTGGATCTATCCGCTCCTTGATTCCGGCGAGCCGAGCGAGTCGGCTCTGTTCGATTGAACCGTTCGTGCATGTTTGCGGATCCGCTTTGTTAAACATTCCGCATTTCACATTCAACCTTTCGCAGCTAGAATTCCGTCATCTTGGAGGCCTATCTTGCGACAACGTGGTGGCTGCTGTTTTGGACCGCACTGGGTTTGTGCACGGGGAGCTTCCTCAACGCGGTCATTTATCGGTTGCCGCGCGGCAAATCGCTCACCGAGCCGCTGTGGTCGGCATGTCCATTCTGCCGCAAGAAGATCGCCTGGTACGACAATCTGCCCATCGTCAGTTTTTTGAATCTTCGCGGACGGTGTCGTCTCTGCGATGTCCCGATTCCAACGCGATACCTGGTCATCGAAGTGCTGATGGGCGTCATCGTACTGGTGCTGCTGGATGCGTTTTTTGTCGGCAATATTCGCGCAGGGCTGAGCAAGAGCCAATTCGGTTTGACGGACCAGCTTTCCTTTGATTGGCCGATTCTTGTGGCCCACATCATCCTCTTCGCCAGCCTGATGGCTCTTTCCGCGATTGATCTCGAGCACTATTGGGTGGACATTCGCTTCACCAACTTCGTTACCATCGCGGGCTTCGTGCTGCACATGATGTGGACGCCGCGGCACAGTGCCGCCTGGCCTCGCCCGTCGGATGCGGTGGGGATCATGTCGTTCTGCGCGATGGCCGGTCTTGGCTTGACGTGGATCGTGCTCTTGTGTCAGCCGCACGTCGAGACGGAGCGGCTCGGTGAATCGCCCGGTCCCGAGGACGAAACAGGGGCCGAAAGCGAGCCTGCGCCGAATGAGCCGAGCTCGCCGCCGCCGTCCCTGTCGTCGCCATCGCGCGTTGGCGGGTGGATCGCGCTGATCCTGGGAATCGCGCTCCTGGTGAACTTGTTCCTCACCGAGACCGGGTTGGTGCCTTTCCGTCATGCGGGCCGGGCGCTCGCGCCGCTCGCGTTCTTGTTTGTGCTCGTGCTTTCGCAGAGCATGATCTCGCGGAAATCGGATGCGGCGATTGCGGCGGTTCTAGAAGAGGAAAGCGTGACCGCGCGGCGCACGGTGCTGAGCGAATTCCTGTTGTTTGTCCCGGCAATCGCATTTGCCGCGTTGGGACTCTGGCTGGTCAGCGGCGATCGAGCCTATACCGTCAGTCAGGTGTTGCATGAGCATTTCCATCTTGGGAACTGGGCTTTATTCCGGCATTGGGCGCCACTGGAGGGGCTGGCGACGGCGGCCGCGGGATACGTGATTGCGGGGGCCTTGGGATGGGCTGTACGGATATTTTTCACGTTGGTTTTCGGACGTGAGGCGTTCGGGACCGGCGACATTCACATGATGGCCGCCGCCGGGAGCGTGGCGGGCTGGCCGGTGGTGGTGCTGGGGTTCTTTCTGACATGCGGGTTGGCGCTGGCGGGCTGGCTCCTGGCATTGCCCTTTAAGCGGACGCGGGCACTGCCATTGGGGCCATGGTTGTCGCTCGGTTTTTTGACGGTGGTCGTGTTTTACGATGAGATTCTACGGTTGCCGGTGATGGCGCGGGCGATTGACACGGCAAAGTGGTTTTTGGGAGACGGTCGGCGGCTTTAGGGATTCCCCATTACCCCTCTCCCTCTCAGGGAGAGGGCAGGGTGAGGGTAAAGACGATCGCACCTTGTGAATGGTACGAACTTTGCGAGCCTCCACCCCCCTTGGTCCCCCCTGCGAGGGGGGATGGTTATTTGTTCCCCCTGTTCAGGAGGGAGGCAGTGGCACATGCGTCTTGCGATAAAGTCTTTTACGGTCTATCTTCGCGTGCTGGTTGTGTTGCTCGTCGTTGGAGCGATCGGCCTGGTTCTTTTCAATAACCGTTCGTCCACCGTCAAGGTCTGGCTCTTCGGGCTCACTGATGCGAACACGCCGGTCAATGTCGTCTGGGTGATGCTGGCTACGGCGGTTTGTACGCTGACGGCGTGGTGGATCGTTTCGCTGGGTCGCGGACTGGTGCACGATCTTCGCGAAGTGCGACGCGAGCGGGAGTCGGCGTTGACACAGCAGTCGACCGAGCAGCGAGTGGCCGAACTGGACGTTCGGCAGCGGCGGGTTGAGGAGCAGTTGAAACATACTGTGGGCGATGGACCGAATGACAGTACGGATGTTGGGTTTTGAGATTGAATTTGAATTTGAATTTGAGTTTGAGCGAGCGTGGAAGGAGACTTGAAATGAGTCGAGCTATGTCGAAGGTAGCGTTGATCGGGTTGGGTTTGAGTGTGGTTGCGGGTTGTTCGGCCCAGAAGAATCGGGCGGCGCAGATGGAGTCGGATAATCAAAGACTTCGCGGCGATTTGAGTCGTGCGCAGGGAGATTTGGCCGCGGTCATGAAAGAACGCGAAATGCTCAACAACCGCATGAGGGCGATGCAAAACGAGATTGACGGCGTGCGCGCCGAGCTTGCCGGCCGTCCGCTGGTCGAGCAGGCGCCCGCCGGTTGGACCGCAGTGCCAGGCGGTGGCATGATCTCGATCGAAGAAAACATCCTGTTCGGGCCGGGCAAGGCGGTATTGCGGGACGAGGCCAGAAAGACCCTCGATGGGATCGCCAGTACGCTCAGCGGAGAATACGGCAACAAGGACATCATGGTGTTTGGCCACACCGACGACCGGCCCATCAAGAAGAGCGGATGGAACGACAATTGGCAACTCAGCACCGAACGCGGACTGGCCGTGGTGCGCTATCTGAAGGAGCACAGCGTATCGCCGGACCGACTGGTGGCGGCGGGGTGCGGCGAGTACCGGCCACGCGTACCGAACACCACCGAGCCGAATCGCCTGAGCAATCGGCGCGTGGAGATTTTCGCGATCGACGCCGCCCCCCGCACCGGCCGGGATCGGTCGTAGGGAAACACCCAAACCAAAGGCAACGAGGCAACGAGGCAACGAGGCAGCAAGGCAACGAGGAAAATCGACCTAGCGTTGTTCGGCGCGTTGGTTTGTTGTGCATTTTTTTTGTTTTCGCGCGAGCGCGAATCCTCACTGGCAGGCGGCAGATGCGGTTTTATCCGTTTGATTTGGGTTCGATTTGAAATCGCCCGCCGCCCGTGAATTTTTTCGTAAGTCGTCGAAATAAGGCCTAAGGGAATAGGGTCTAAATCAGGCATACGAAACCTCCGCACGAGGGAGTGAAAACCGCCGCGACGTCGCCGCCAAACGCGATTTAGAAAGTCCAGAATATAAAGCCCCAATACAAACCAGGTTCGTTTGGAAATTTTCGTTTCTCTGTGCCGGGGCCTCGCTGCGACGCGAAGAACGGTAAAGTGAATCTTTCGAACCGCTTTGTTTTGACAATTTTTTTTATTTCCGAAAGGCCGGGGATTGGGCTCGGGTTGCGGGCATCGGGGGGCGAGCAAGAAGTAAGATGCTTCGCTTCGCTCAGCATGACAAAACCTCCGCGCGGCGGACCATCCGCCACTACGCCTTTAACAACATGCGCGGCGCGCGCGATTGAATGGCGAATGGCGAAACAAGGATGGCGAATTAAAGCGAGGGGATAGCTGGGACATGCGCCCGAATCCGTCGTAGTAGTTTTACCTCGCTCTTGCGCACCAGTTCGTGCTCCCAGATGCGGAGGACACGCCAGCCCTGCGTTCGCAGAGTGCGATTCACCAGCCGGTCGCGGCGCTTGTTGGCCTCCAGCTTGCGCTTCCAGAACGCAGCGTTGCTGACCGGCATGTTGGAGTGCCTCGGACACCCGTGCCAGAAACACCCATCCACAAAAACCGCGAGTCTCAGCTTGGGAAAAACAAAATCAGGTTTGCCGAAAACCGGTCGGTTCCGACGCCATCCTGTGATGTTTCGGCGGCGAAAAAACCGTATCAGGATCAGTTCGGTGCCCTGGTTGCCCTTTCCGCAAAATGCGGTCTTGCACTCTCGCCCCGAAGGGGTGCAGGAATGTAGCCACGGGTGGAGCGGCGCGAATGCGACGCGGAACCCGTGGAATGCTGATTATTTTACGGAGCCGCCTCGGAGGGGCGGAGGAAGTCCCGCGATGGCCGACGGATCAATCAAACACATAGCGCTCGTCGAATTCGATCTCATGGGCTCGAAGCAACCGCAGAAGCTCGGACTGGAAGTCCTCTTTCTTGTGATGTTCAGCCTGGCTGGTGATGTACCTTTTGACGGCTTCTTCTTGTGACTTGCTGACCGAGAATACCGAATAGCCCTCCTGCCACGCAAACGCTTTGAGATTCAGGAACGTTTGATGCACCCAGAGAGACGAGCGCGACTTCACGATGCGCATCAGGTCCGACACAGACTGATCGGCCCGCCATCGCAGATACATATGGAC
>CXWL01126259.1_pt1 | contig 31715 bp, 26 predicted proteins | sample 590931 | NCBI WGS metagenome assembly CXWL01 (sample SAMEA3498368, study PRJEB10139) | groundwater metagenome | biome: water well; material: biofilm material | place: Germany | collected 2015-04-27
GATCAACTCACCAGCAAGCCGCACGGCATTATTCTGGTGACGGGCCCGACCGGTTCCGGCAAGACCACCACGCTCTATACCACCTTAAAAGCGCTGGCGACGCCGGATGTGAATGTCTGCACGGTAGAAGACCCGATAGAAATGGTCGAAGCCTCATTCAATCAGATGCAGGTGCAGAACAATATCGACCTGACCTTTGCCGACGGCGTCAGGGCGCTGATGCGGCAAGATCCCGACATCATCATGGTCGGCGAGATCCGCGATCTGGCCACCGCCGAAATGGCGATACAGGCGGCGCTGACCGGCCATCTGGTGCTCTCCACCCTGCACACCAACGATGCGCCGTCCGCCATCATGCGCCTGCTGGAACTCGGCGTGCCCTATTATCTGCTGGAGGCGACCATCATAGGCATCCTGGCGCAGCGCCTGGTGCGCACCCTTTGCATCCATTGCAAATCGCCCGACGGGGAAATGCTCGATGAGGTATGGGCCAGCATGACCGAAGAATGGGATATCCCCAAACCGAAAACCATCTATCGCCCGGTAGGCTGCCCCGAATGCCGCCAGACCGGATATAAAGGGCGCACCGGCCTGTATGAATTGCTGACCGTGACGCAGCCGTTTAGCAAGTTAATCAAAAAAGAATCCGACATTCACGCCCTGCGCAAACAGAGTATCCAGGACGAGATGAAACCCCTGCGTATCGCCGGTGCCTACAAGATCATCGAGGGTATGACTACGGCTGATGAAGTGTTCAAAGTGACCTCATCCTTGGTCTAATAAGCGAAAGGGCGTAAAGCAATGCCAAAGTTGCCAGCACAGCCCTCGCGGGCTTTCGCTCGTTTCCATTCGCAATACTGGTTGCTGCAGATACTCGCCCTCACCGTCGTTTACGCGGTGCTGGGGCGCTTGTCCGAATTCCTCATCATTCCCCCAGGCTACACCATCGCGGTCTTCCCGCCTGCCGGCATCGCGCTAGGCATGATACTCACTGGCGGCTATCGCCTGCTACCGGGTGTCGCTCTCGGCGCATTCGTCAACAACGCCTTTATCGCCTACGACAATACCGGGCATTTCAGTGCCAGCGTCATTACCGCATCAATATTCATAGGATGCGGCGCCTGCCTGCAGGCCGGAGTCGGCAGCTATTTCATCCAATACCGCTTGAAGAATAAGCTGGCGCTGGATAATCACAGCGCCATTCTCCAGTTCTTCCTCATCGGCGGCCCGCTCAGTTGCACCATCAGCGCCACTTTCGGCATTGCCTCGCTTTATCTGGCGGGCGTATTGCCAGGTTCAGACGTTGTCAAAAACTGGCTGACATGGTGGATGGGCGACGCCTTTGGCGTGCTTACCATCACCCCCATCGTGATGATCATGTTTGCACAGCCCAGGCAAATCTGGCTGGCGCGGCGCTGGAATGTCATGCTCTCGCTCTTGCTATGCCTGCTGATTGTAGTCGCTACGTTTACCGTCATCCGCCAGCGCGAAGAGCAAAAGCAGCAGCTGGAATTTCGCCTGGAGGGCGAGCGTATCAGCCAGCAACTGCAAAACAAGCTTAATGCCAGTGTCGAAGCTGTCAAAAATATCGAGCGCCTGTATGCGGCCTCAAAAAACGTCGACAGGGAGGATTTCTCTGCTTTTGTCGTCAACACAATACAAAATCACCAGGAAATCACTACCCTGATGTGGGCGCCGAAAATAACTCATGCGCAGAGGGCTGCATTTGAAGCAGGTATCGTCAGGGAAGGCTTCCCCAGCTTTGGCTTCACTGAACGCGATCTGCACAACAAACTCGTGCCCGCCACCCGGCGTGACGATTATTATCCGGTCACCTATTTCTCCCCCTTCAAGGCGGATAGTCCGGCCTTCGGCTACGACATGGGCTCGAATGCCAAACGCCGCGTCGCGATTGAGGATGCAATCGAAAGCGGCCAGGTGACGGCATCCGATCCCCTGACCTTGGTCGCGAGAGACGGGGGACAGATAGCGGTGCTGCTGTTTGCCGCCGTGTATAAGCATACGCATGACAATCCGCTCGACAACATCATCCAGCGCAAAGAGGCCTTTGAAGGCGTGGCAACCAGCGTCATCATGATGGGAGAAGTAGTGCAAAGCCTGCTCAGCAAAGAGCAGCATGACGATGTCCTGTTGCGCTTTTACGACCTATCTTATCCGGGAAACAAAGGGGTCTTTTTCAACAAAATCAAGACTCTCGATAGCGCCCACACGTTTCAGGCCACGCTCGATTTTGGCGGAAGACAATATGCCCTGCTGGCGCAGCCGTCAGAAACCTATTGGAAGAAACACGTCTCATGGATCAGCTGGATCAGCATCACCGGCGGCCTGCTGTTTACCGGCCTGCTAGGCATCTATCTGCTGATGTCAACCGGGCACACTTACAATATTGAAGCGCTGGTGACCCAGCGCACCGTCGAGCTGCACGACAAAAAAGAGCGGCTCGACGCCATCCTTGGCAATGCCGCCGAGGGCATCCTCACCACCAATGAAAAAGGGGAAATTGAGTCGGCCAATCAATCGGCCCATGCCATGCTGGGATATCCTGACGGCCATCTGGTCGGATGCAATATTTTCCAGTTGTTCCCCGACTCCGCATCTGTCTCATTCTTATGGCGACAGTTCCGTACGCATCCGCAGACAGAAAATGATCTGCACCAGGCAGAACACGGCAAACGCCATCAGGTCAACGCCAGAAGAAATGATAGCGCAGAGATACCGCTGGAACTGGCGATCACCAGGGTTGAACTTGGCACGCAAACCTTGTTCGTCACCATGCTGCATGATTTGACCGAAGAAAAACGCGCAGAGCGGTTGAAGAGCGAATTCGTGTCGGCGGTATCGCATGAACTGCGCACGCCCCTCACCTCCATCCGTGGCGCATTGGGCTTACTGGTCGGCGGTGCCGCAGGCGCCATTCCTGAAAAATCGCTCAGCATGCTGAAAATGGCCAATGACAATGCAATTCGCCTCACCACGCTGATCAACGATTTGCTCGATTTTGAAAAGCTGGAATACGGCGGCATGCAGTTTGAGCTATGCCCTATGGCGATAGGGGATTTGTTGGAAAAATCGATACAGGCCAATCTCGGATATGCGCACAATTTCAACATCAGCGTGCGCTATGATCGCAGCGACAACGACAAGCTGAAGGTGCTGGTGGATGAACAGAGATTTGTACAGGTGCTGTCGAATCTGCTCTCCAACGCCATCAAGTTTTCAAGCGATCATGGTCGTGTCGATATTCTGACTTCGTTCTCCGGCGAGCGCGTGAGAATAGCGGTTCAGGATTACGGCATCGGCATTTCGGAAGAGTTCAAAAGCAGCATCTTTCAAAAATTCAGCCAGGAAGACGCCAAGGCCGCCAGAAAATATGCCGGGACGGGGCTGGGCTTGAGCCTGGCCAAGAACATGATAGAAAAAATGCAGGGCATCATAGGCTTCAGCAGCATGGAAGGTGAAGGTTCTGTTTTTTATATCGAACTTCCCGTACAGCACGCCAGCTGAAAATCAAAAACACGCATCGCCAGCACGCAATCCCCATGCGGCCTGCAGGCCGGAGTGGCTGGAGAGGTCCATGAATAGCGCGTTGCAGGCCTGCCACTATTTGAAATTGCCGTTCAGCGGTAAATGCCTATGATGCTTAGTGCATGACAGTCAGCGCCGTCAAAGCACTTGCAAATCATGCGCTATTTTTGCGACAGGTGCGACCCGTGGCAGGACTATCGTAAACGTGCTGCCCTGCTCCGGCAGGCTTGCGACATCAATGCTGCCGCCTAGCGGGCCGAGTACCAGGTTATAGCAAATGCTCAAGCCCAGGCCGCTGCCGCCAGTGCCCATGCGGGTGGTAAAGAAAGGATCGAAAATATGACTTTGCACCTCGGCAGACATGCCATTGCCGTCATCACTGAAGCTGATGCAAATGTTTTCTTGTTCTGCTCGCGCCACGATACGTATCACCCCATGCTCACGCCCGTCAAATCCATGCAGCACCGAGTTATTGATCAGGTTCGATATCAGTTGTTCGATAGGCCCGGGATAACTGTCCATTTCCAGTGTTTCAGGTATATCCATTTGTATCTGGTATGGCTTTTTCTTCAGGCTGCTGTTCATCAGTGCAAGCACGCTATCGATAATGTCCTTGAGCACAAACCGGCGCCGTTGCGCACTGCTCTGGTCAACCGCCACCTGCTTGAAGTTGGCAACCAGTTCAACCGCACGCTCCAGGCCGCGCAACAGCAATTGCGTGGCGGTGCTGGAATCTTGCAGATAATCGGCGAGCGAGGAGCGTCTGAGTTCGCCCGCATGAATTTTTCGATCGAAGTCCATCGTCTTTTCGTGCAGGGTGCTGGCCACGGTCAGGCAATTTCCTAGCGGGGTATTCAGTTCATGCGCAACGGCGGCAACAATTTTGCCAAGCGCGGCAAGTTTTTCGGATTGCACTAGCTGGTGCTGCGTCTGATGCAAATTATTCAGCGCCAATTGCAATTGTTCGGTCGACGTCCGCAGCGCACGCGTGCGTTCCTGCACCCTATGGTCGAGTTGCTGATTGAGCTGCATCAGCGCGCTTTCAGCCTCCAGTTTTTTACTCACGTCCAGCGCGACGCCAAGAAAACCGCTGATCTCGCCGTCTTCATTTCGAATCGCGCTGACGGCAAGAGACACCTGCAATTGCGAACCATCCTTGCGGACATAGGTCCAGTTGCGAATTTCTGAGCTGCCATCGCGCGTCAATACGACGAAGGTTTCAAATCCCTGGATATCGCGCCCAAGTTGCGTCGTCAGTTCTGCTGCGCGTACCCGCACTTCTTCCTCGATATGTAACATCGCTGGCGATCGACCGAGAATTTCGCCCGCTGTATAGCCAAACATTTTTTCTGCGCCCTGATTAAACACCGTGGTCAAACCAGCGGCGTCAGAGGCGATGATGGCGACTTCCTGCGCCGCATTCAGCACTGCTTGCAGACGCAAATTGAGTTGTGTCACTTCGGCTTCGGCGCGCTTGCGCTGCGTGACATCGACCATGCTGACACGTAGCAGATTGCGATGCAGGTCGGGCAATTTCACTAATCTAAGCTCGCAAAACAGCTCCTGTCCATCAAAGGCCCGCATGATGCGCTCGACCAGAACAGATTCACCGGCCATTGCGCGCACCACATTGGCCGCGCGGGTTTCATCCAGCGGCAGGCCGTCTGGCTGCTGCACTGCATACAGCTGGCGTACCGTGCTATTGAGCAAGTCATTGCGGCTGCAGCGGAACAATTTTTCTGCGCTGGGGTTGGCGTCGATGATGAATTTGGTATCAAAATCAACCACAAGAATGGCTTCCGGGGCTTGCTCAATCAGTACGCGATAACGCGTTTCGGCAAAGCGGCGCTCGCGATTTTGCAGAATAAAAAAAATCACCAGAACCAACAAAATCGCCAGAGCGCCGGCAATCAGGTATCCCTGGTACGCTATCGAGGCCGTGTCAGGTGTTGCCGATGTGGCGGGATAGGCCGACGCCAAAGGCGCGCAACAAAGCGCTGCAAATAGAGACAGGGAGGGAGAAAGGTAAAGACGCAGGCTGAGGCTGCTTGCCCGTTTCAGGCAAAGCTGGTTTTTGCGTGCTTGAATTTGTCTGGCCATTTGCGTCATTAGTTCACTTTGCTCAATGAGCATCCTGGAAGCGCTGGCGGATATCGAGCACCGCGTCCCATTGATCAAAAAAAGTGGCGACGCAGTCAGGATCGAAATGCGATCCTGCATTTTCCCTCAGGTAGCTGGCTGCGCTTTCCAGCGTCCACGCCGGCTTATAGGGGCGCTCTGAGGTCAGCGCATCAAACACGTCGGCCACTGCCACGATGCGGCTGAAGATGGGAATCTCCTTGCCCCTTAATCCGTTCGGATAGCCGCTGCCGTCAAACTTCTCATGATGGCCGCGCGCGATCGCCGCGCCCGCCTGCAGTACCTGGGACGAACTTTCCTTGAGGATTTCGTAACCGTAGAGGGCGTGCTGTTTCATGATCTCAAACTCATCGCCGTTCAATCTTCTTGGCATGAGCAGAATATTATCGGCAATGCCAACCTTGCCGATGTCATGCATGGGCGCCGCTTCCAGCAACAATTTTTGGTCGTCGGCGGATAAACCCAGGCCACGCGCGATCAATTGCGAATAGTGCGCCATGCGCAGGATATGCGCGCCGGTTTCCCGGTCGCGGTATTCGGCCGCCTTGGATAAGCGGAACACGGTCTCGCGCTCACGCTGGGTGATTTCGTGGGTGGCTTTGCTGACCTCTTCCGCCAGCCATTCGGCATGATCGGCCAGTTTTTTTCTGGCGTCGCCCAGCTCCAGCAATGCCTGATTGGCGCGTTGCTGCGCGCTCTCTGCCATCGCGTAGGCACCCGCGTTGTCCAGCGCGATCGCGCTATACGCAGACAGCGTGCGGAAGATCGCGCATTCGCGTTCGCCATAGGCCTGCGCCTGCACCGACTGGATGGACATGACACCGAGCAGGCGGCCACCGATCAGCAGAGGCGCAAACAGCAGGCTTAAGGTATCGAAGGTACCGGGAATGGCATGATGGCTATGTTTGCTTTGCGTCATGTCGACGACGATTTCCTGCCTCTCGCGTGCGCATCTGGCGCTGAACGACAGCGGATCGTTGAGCGCTATCGGCGCCACCGCAATGCGCTGGCCGGCCTCAAGCCCAAACACCCCGTTCAGCAAGACGCCATACTGATCGAGCAGATAGACCACCAACGAAGATACCTCCAGCAATTGGTGCACATGCCGGTAGAGCGTCGCAAAAACGGCATCGCTGCTCAGGCTGGCGGTGATGTCGCGGCCTATGGTGCCCAAGGTCTCAAGCGTGACGCTCGCCTCAAGTAAGACCGCGGCACGCCGGCCTTCGGTGACAGCAAGCTGGCGATGATGCTGCGCCTCGGCGTAAGCCCGCTCGGTTTCCTGCCGCACCTGCATCGCTACCGCCCGGTTGCGTGCATCGACCAGGCGCTTATTGTCACGCGCGTCTGCCGCGGCGCGGCCATTCAGATAGGCTTGCTGATAATCACCGCATGCAGCGTAGGCACTGGCGACTTCATCAAACAATTCGCCCGGTACGGTGTAGCCGCTAATCGTCGCGGCCACGGCAAACGCCTGATTCAGGTAATGCAAGGCAACGCCCGCTGCCGTCATGCCAGGCGGCGCGGGCAAGGTGTACTGCAGATACAACTCGGCATAAATACGCAGCGCCTTGATCTGCTCGTCGGCGCTTTTTTCCTGCCGTGCCAGCGCCAGCGCAGCGGCCACTTTAGCGCTCGCTTCTTGCGGCTGTCCCAGGCGGCACAGGGCGTTGGCCTGACCGCGCCAGCAACGCAATAAGAAATACGGTTCGCCTAAGGCGGTAATGCGCTCTTCCACTTCACGGAAATGATCCAGCGCGGCGGCCGGGTCACCCGCACTCAATGCCAGGTCGCCCAGATATTGCACTATCATCGTAAATGACTTTGAGCCAGTGAGCCCTTTCATCACCAGCTTGGCCTCACGCAAAATGGCCCTGGCTTCGCTGTTGCGCCCCAGCAGACGCAGCACATTACCGGTCTGCATCAGGGTGTTGCCTATCATGCTGGGCCAGTCAGTTTTACGCGCCAACACCAGGGCGTGCTCATCCCATTCCAGCGCCGCATCGAGATCTCCGAGCGTGGCGAACGCATCCGCGCCATTGCTGGCAGTCAGGATGGCCTGTCGCAGCTGGCCGCTCTCTATCGCTGCCAGGTGGGCTTGTGAAAAACCCTTGATGGCACTGACCTGATCACCGCTCAGGCTAGGCACCAGGGCCAACGCGCTGGCCAGCCAGGCGGTGACTGCAGGCCCCTGCATGGCTTGCGGATCGAATAAGCTCGCCACCTGCGCGGCAGTCGCATCGGCATCGAGGAAAGCGGCAAAATGCATGGAGCGGGCAAGCCCGACCTCAACCCGCAGGCGATCGCCGGCAAGGCGGTAATTGTCTATCGCTGACGCCAGCCATTCGCTATGGTACTGGCCGTTTCCGCGATCAAGCCAGATCGATGCCAGCAACCACTGAGCATCGCCCGCACCGATACGGTCATTGAGCCGGTTAAACCGGGTAATCGCCGCTTGCGCCTGCGCTTCGGCGGCATCGAGCTCGGCAAACAGCCAACTGACCTCGCCACGCACCAGCAGCAGGCGCGCGGCATCGCGCTCGCTGGTGATGCTGTCTAGCCCAAGGCCTGCATCGCTGAGTAAAGTGTCCGCCTCATCCGCCAGCTGCAAGGCGCGCCTGCAGTCGCGCTGGCGCAAAGCCCAGGCCAGGGCGATCAGTTCAGGGCGGCGATTGCTGCCTGTGAGGGCAGAAAGTTTCGCCTCCAGTGCATTCACTTCTTCGCTCAGCGCAAACAATTCCATTAATAACCTTGAATTTTCATAAAATGTTGTGCAAGCGAGGAAAGCGAGCGGACCGACAGATCGGTCTCATGGAAGGCCATGCAAGAGGCATTTCAGAATAGCGCTTTTTATTATTAAAGGCAATTGAGGCAATTAGGGCAATGAAATAATGGCCACCGCAGAACTTTTCAACAGCGGCATCGCCATCACGCAATGTGGATGCGCCTTCCCGGGCCATCGCCTCAGCAAGGCGCATGGAATATGCGTGTCTGGCCTGCCCCTTATTGCGTTTTTTGCGCTTTTTGGCTTTGCCGGGCAGCGCAAGACACGCCTTGCGCCACCGTTGCATAGGTCAAGCTGGCAGCCAGTTCATCGATGATCCGCTTATTCTTCAAGCGCCGCGATTCCGACATGAAGGACAGCAGCACCGGAGAGATCTGCCTGCTCAGTTCAGCTCGCGGCAAACGCGGCGGGCGCGGCAGGTTGAAATGATCTGCCACCAGGTCAAAATAATCGCCCATCTTCAGATCGCTATCATCCACCGCGTGATACACGCGGTTGGGTGCCGCGCGAAACAAGGCCAGCCTGATCAGCATGGCCAGGTCATCGGCATGAATGTGGTTGGTGTAGACATCATCCTCTGGCGTCAGTGCCGGCGTGGCTTTTTTCAGCCGTTCCAGCGGCAAACGGTCAGCGGCATAGATACCGGGCACGCGCAGTATCGACAAACTTGATTGACTGCGCACGGCCCAAGCGCGCAACATCCGCTCTGCCGCCACCCGTCGCTTGGCGCGCGGATTATTCGCGCTTACCGGCCGAGTCTCGTCAANNGGCCGAGTCTCGTCAAACATGGCCCCGCCACAGTCGCCATAGACGCCCGTGGTGCTGACATAAACAAGCCGGCTCTTGTCAGGTAAAATGGCGATCAAATTCCGGCTGCGGGTGTCGGACTCGCCTTCCGGGCGTGGCGGCGCCAGATGCACGATGTAAGATGCCAGCCCGGCCAGACGCCCCAGCGTGTGGGGCTGATCGAGGTCAGCGGTAAGCGGAATGGCGCCGGCGGCGCGCAACTCGGCATGCCGCTCCGGCCGGCTGGTCACCGCGAACAGACGAAAATGCGCTGTGAGCAAAGGCAGCAGTCGCATGCCTACGTCGCCGCAACCGATGATCAGCAAACGCGGCTTACCCAAACGCTGAATATTTTTGTTCATTTTTATCTGATTTTTTTTGATTGCAGGAATTGTATGACTTTTCAAGTAACTGTTACACCGAGTGGACGCCAATTTGATTGCGATGAGGGCGAAACCGTACTTTCGGCGGCTTTACGTGCAGGCGTTGGCCTGCCTTACGGCTGCAAGAACGGCGCCTGCGGTTCGTGCAAGGGCAAAGTCACTGCGGGTCAGGTGGTACACGGCAATCATCAGCAAAAAGCCCTGTCCGATGCAGAGGAAGCACAGGGCATGTCGCTGTTTTGTTGCGCCAAACCGAGCAGCGACCTGACCATAGAAGTGCGCGAGATACAAGGCAGCGACGAATTTCCTATCAAGAAAATGCCTAGCCGCATCGCCAAAATCGAAAAACTGTCGGACGACGTCATGCTGATCGCCCTGCAACTGCCCGCCAACGAGCGCCTGCAGTACCGCGCCGGCCAGTATATCGAATTCATGCTGAAAGACGGCAAGCGCCGCAGCTATAGCATGGCCAGCGCGCCGCACCTGGATGCGCAGATCACCCTGCACATCCGCCATATGCCGGGTGGGGTGTTTACCGATCAGGTCTTTTCCAGCATGAAAGAGCGCGACATTCTGCGTTTTGAAGGCCCGCACGGCAGCTTCTTCTTGCGTGAAGACTCTGACAAACCCATCATTCTGCTGGCATCGGGCACCGGTTTTGCCCCCATCAAGGCGCTGATCGAACACCTGATTGACCTTAAGTCTAGCCGCCCGGTGACGCTCTACTGGGGCGGGCGCCGTCCGCAAGACTTGTACATGGATGCGCTGTGCCAGCAATGGGCCAAGAGCCTGCCCAACTTCAACTACATACCGGTCGTATCCGATGCCTTGCCGGAAGACCAGTGGGCTGGCCGCAGCGGTTTTGTGCATCAGGCGGTGATCGCGGACCACGCCGATTTATCCGGCTATCAGGTGTATGCCTGCGGCGCGCCTGTCGTCGTCGATTCCGCCAAGCGCGATTTTGTCGCCCGCTGTCAACTTCCCGCTGAGGAATTTTATGCAGATTCCTTCACCTCGGAAGCTGATCTGCAGGGTGCCTGAAGATTTTTTGAATAATTTTTTACTGCAGTGCGCAAAACCCGCCAAACTGCTTTACACTATGCCGATGAAAAATTTTTCCGACATGTCTTCTCCAAATATCGCCCGACGTCGCACCTCGCACATCGAGCCTGGGAAGTCTTGCGCGTGAACTAAGCAATATCTAGTAACAACACGACATGAAAGCCACAGGACAAAAACCTGTGGCTTTTTTTATATTTAGCGCAATTTATACTAAGCTCGATTAACCTCGTCATATAGCAGCATCCTCATCTTTTCAGGAGCCTCAAATGGAATTCAGTCAGTACAACGTCAATGCACTCATGTACATCACACCGCGCCCGGATCTGGTATTTACCGAGGGCAGCGGCATGTGGCTGACCGACCATAATGGCAAACGCTATCTCGATTACCTGCAAGGCTGGGCTGTCAACTGCCTCGGCCACTCGCCACAATGCATACAGGATGCCCTGGTCACGCAATCGAAAAAACTGATCAATCCCTCTCCAGCGTTTTACAATGCACCGGCCATCGAACTGGCCAGTTTACTGACTGAAAACTCCTGCTTCGATCGCGTGTTTTTTACCAATAGCGGTGCGGAAGCCAATGAAGGTGCGATCAAGCTGGCGCGAAAATGGGGCCAGCTGCATAAAACCGGCGCATTCGAAATCATCACTTTTGACCATAGTTTCCACGGCCGCACCCTAGCTACCATGTCGGCATCCGGCAAACCGGGCTGGGACACGATCTTCGCACCGCAGGTGACAGGCTTCCCGAAAGCCCACCTGAACGACATCGCCTCGGTGGAAAACCTGATCACGGACAAGACCGTGGCAGTCATGCTGGAGCCGGTACAGGGCGAAGGCGGCGTGCTGCCGGCTAGCCGCGAATTCATGCAGGCCTTGCGTGCGCTGACCCAAAAACACAATATTTTGCTGATCGTTGATGAAGTCCAGACCGGCATGGGCCGCACCGGCGAACTGTTCGCCTATCAATTATCCAACATCGAGCCTGACATCATGACACTGGGCAAAGGCATAGGCGGCGGCGTGCCGCTGGCAGCCTTGCTGTGCCGCGAAGAAATCGCCTGCTTTGTGCCCGGCGACCAGGGCGGCACCTATAACGGCAATCCTCTGGTCACCGCCGTCGGTGCCGCTGTCATCCAGGAATTGCTGGCCGATGGCTTCCTCTCTTCGGTCCAGGAAAAGTCCGACTACCTGAGTAAAGCCTTGAACCAGCTGTCAGAAAAACACGGCCTGGCAGGCGAGCGCGGCGAAGGCTTGTTGCGCGCCCTCAAACTGGGTTCCGACATCGGGGCTAAACTGGTCGAGGCAGGCCGCAACATGGAACCGACAGGTGTGCTGCTGAATTCGCCACGCCCTGACCTGCTGCGTTTCATGCCAGCCTTGAATGTCAGCGTAGCGGAAATTGATCAGATGATTTCCATGCTGGACGAATTACTCGGCAAGATAAAAAAACAGGCATGACAGTCGCTTTGAATTAAATTGCAACAAATGCAAGTTTCCAGATTTTAAGGTCTTGCAGCAATTAAATCCCTTATAATTGTGCAGTTATAACAGGCGGTGACAGAATTTCCTCTTGTCACCGATTTTATTTATGGCTATGTCCTCAGCAATCAAGCACTTCCTGCAGTTTTCTGATTTATCGCTTGCCGAATTCGAGTATGTGATGGAACGGGCGCGCATCATCAAACGCAAATTCAAAAACTACGAGCCTTACCATCCCTTGCTGGATCGTACCCTCGTGATGATTTTTGAAAAAAATTCCACCCGTACCCGCCTCTCTTTTGAAGCCGGCATGCACCAGTTAGGTGGCGCCGCGATTTACCTCAATACCAAGGATAGCCAGTTGGGTCGCGGCGAACCTGTCGAAGATGCTGGCCAGGTGATTTCGCGCATGTGCGACATCATCATGATCCGTACCTTCGAGCAGGAAATGATAGAGCGCTTTGCGGCCAATTCGCGCGTGCCTGTCATCAACGGCCTGACCAATCAGCACCATCCCTGCCAGGTATTTGCCGATGTATTTACTTACATCGAACACCGCGGCTCCATCGCCGGCAAGAAGGTGGCATGGATAGGTGACGCCAACAACATGCTGTATTCATGGCTGCAGGCGGCAGAGATATTCGGCTTTCATTTGCAGATATCCACCCCTAAAGGCTATGACATGGACATGCGTCTGGTCACCGCCGACGCCAGCCATTACACCGTGTTTGATAATCCTTCCGATGCCTGCGAAGGCGTCGATGTCGTCAATACCGATGTCTGGACCAGCATGGGTTATGAAGCGGAAAACCAGGCACGCCTGAAGGCCTTCGATGGCTGGATCGTTGACGAGGCCAAGATGGCGCGCGCCAATCCTGACGCCCTGTTCATGCATTGTTTGCCGGCGCACCGGGGCGAGGAAGTCTCGGCTGGCGTGATCGACGGCCCGCAATCGGTAGTCTGGGACGAAGCGGAAAACCGCCTGCACATACAAAAGGCCCTGCTCGAATATCTGGTGGTCGGCATGATCCAGGAGTGAATTCAGAAATGAATTCAAGAAGATAAAGCAGCACATCCTCAAAAAATTTAGTTTGAACTTAAAGAAAGACCACTATGAGCGACGTTAAGAAAGTAGTTTTAGCCTATTCGGGCGGCCTGGATACTTCAGTCATCTTGAAATGGCTGCAAGATAATTACAAGTGCGAAATCATCACCTTCACCGCCGATCTCGGCCAGGGCGAAGAGCTGGAACCGGCACGCGCCAAGGCGCTCAAATTCGGCATCAAGCCTGAGAATATTTTCATCGACGACGTGCGTGAAGAATTCGTCCGTGATTTCGTCTTCCCGATGTTCCGCGCCAATACCGTGTATGAAGGCGAATACCTGCTCGGCACCTCGATCGCACGCCCGCTAATCGCCAAGCGCCTGATCGAGATTGCCAAGGCCACCGGTGCCGATACCATCTCGCACGGCGCGACCGGCAAAGGGAATGATCAGGTGCGTTTTGAACTCGGTGCCTATGCCCTGATGCCTAACGTTAAAGTGATCGCCCCATGGCGCGAATGGGATTTGCTGTCGCGCGAGAAACTGATGAAATACGCAGAAGACGCCGGCATAGAAATCGACCAGAAGCACAAGAACGGCGGCGCGCCTTACTCGATGGATGCCAACCTGCTGCACATCAGCTTTGAAGGCCGCCACCTGGAAAACCCAAGCAACGAGGCAGAAGAAAGCATGTGGCGCTGGACGGTCAGCCCAGAGCAGGCGCCGGATCTGCCTGAATACCTCGATATCGAATACGAAAAAGGCGATATCGTTGCCCTCAACGGCGTGCGCATGTCACCGGCCACCGTACTGACAGAACTGAATCGCCTCGGCGGCAAGCACGGCATCGGCCGCCTTGATCTGGTGGAAAACCGTTACGTCGGCATGAAGTCACGCGGCTGCTATGAAACGCCGGGCGGCACCATCATGCTGCGCGCGCACCGTGCGATTGAATCGATCACACTGGACCGCGAAGTGGCGCATCTGAAAGACGACCTGATGCCGCGTTACGCCAGCCTGATCTATAACGGTTACTGGTGGGCACCGGAGCGCGTCGCTCTGCAAACCCTGATCGATCACACGCAGCTCAACGTCAATGGCTGGGTACGCCTGAAGCTATACAAAGGCAACGTCATCACCGTCTCACGCGATTCCAAAACAGATTCATTGTTTGACATGACCATCGCCACTTTCGATGAAGACGGCGGCGCTTACAACCAGGCAGATGCCGGCGGCTTTATCAAGTTGAATGCATTGCGTATGCGCATTGCGGCCAACGCCAAAGCCAAACGCGGTTAAGAAAACTACTTAGTTTCAAGTTCAATACGGCTCGATTTTGCAAGATATCGAGCCGTATTTATTTGCCTTTCAATTTATCCTCTTTATCCAAACGATCCCAACATCATGAGCACACAATTCGACCAAGTCAGCGTCATCAAAAAAGCAAATATTTTTTTCGATGGCAAATGCATTTCACACACCGTCCTGTTTGCCGACGGCAGCAAAAAAACCATAGGCGTGATCTTCCCGTCTAGCCTGGTATTTAATACCGCCGCGGCAGAAATCATGGAACTGAATGCAGGCAAATGCCGTATCCGCATCAAGGGCGAGGAAGCCTGGACGACTTACCAGGGCGGCCAGCAATTCAATGTACCTGCCAACTCCAGCTTTGATATCGAGACACTGGAAACTTTAGATTACGTTTGTCATTTCGTATAAATTGACAAAGTTTAACGCAGTATCCATGCGCCTTTCAGGCCATTTTCAAGCCAGAAGGCGCATGGATATTGCGCTATTCAATTTCAATATATAAGCTTTCGCTAGGCGCCAATATCGGCAGCACCTCGCGTTTACATCCCGAAGGCGCGCAATAACCGTATGCCAGCGCCCTGCCATTTCGGCACAGCGTAACGCAACTTGGGCTTCCTGGCTTCGACTGCGTGAACCAGCACTTCGATGACCTTTTCTATCTTCGCGCTTTGCAGGCCGAGCACGGTCTGCTCGTTCTTTTCAATAAGCGCTTGCTGGTCGCGATAAATAGAATCGCTGCCCATCCAGCTATATTTTGTCGCAATCTGCTTCTCATTGAAACCGGTGGAAAAAGCGCCAGGCTCTATCATCGTCACCGCGATGTTGAAGGGCTTTAACTCTACCGCAAGATCGGCACCGGCCACTTCCAGCGCATATTTGGTCATGCCATACGGCGCCAGAAAAGGAATCGGCATGCGCCCCGCCAGCGAGGTCACGAAGACTATCGTACCGCCGCCGCGCTTGATCAGCTCTGGCACCGCCATTTGCACCATGCCCAGACTGCCGATGACATTGGTTTCAAAGTTATGGCGAATCCGCTCCAGGGGAATTTCGGCCAGCGGCCCCGATTCACCCATCCCCGCATTATTGATCAGCACGTCGATGCCGCTGCCGGTGACCTGGCTGCGATCTTCTGCACTGGTGATATCAAGCTTGATGATTTTCAGATGAACGCCAGCAGCCTCGGATTCATGGGCCAGGGCTTCCGCCTGCGCCTGATCGTAGGTCGCGGCGATCACCTGGTGGCCGCGTCTGGCCAAGGCAAACGCCGCCAGCTTGCCAAAACCGCTGCCGGCACCGGTGATCATGATGGTCTTGCTCATGAGATAGTCTTTCTTATTGAATTGCTGCCTGACTCAACATCATCAACGCATGGTTTAAATGAAAACCGGCTCGACTTCCAGGGCGACGTCAAATTTCGCTCGTACATCGGCCTGTATCTGCTGCGCTAACCGCCTGACCTCGGTGCCCGTGGCAGCACCGAGATTCACCAGCACCAGCGCCTGCTTGTGATAGACCCCGACATGACCTAGCGACTTGCCCTTCCAGCCGCACTGCTCAATCAGCCAACCCGCCGCCAGCTTATAGCAGCCATCCGACTGAAGATAGCTCACCATGCCCGGGTAGCTCGCCACCAGGCTATCGCGCAAACTGGCCGGCACTATCGGATTCTTAAAAAAACTCCCGGCATTCCCTATCAGTGCGGGATCAGGCAATTTGCTTTGCCTGATAGAAATGATGGCATCACTGAGGTCTGTGGGCTGCGGCTGGGTAATATTTTTGGCGGACAAAAATTGGGCCACGTCACCGTAGTTCAAACGCGCCTGCCATACTTTAGGCAAAGCAAAAGTCACGCTCAGGATCACCATGCGATCCCGGTATTCATGCTTGAAAATACTGTCGCGATAGGCGAAACGGCAAGCCTCTTTATCCAGCGTCACCGTCTGTCCCGTTAAAAAATCAAAGGCAGTCAGATGATGAAAGCAATCCTGCATCTCGACACCGTAGGCACCGATGTTCTGTATCGGCGCAGCGCCGACAGTACCGGGAATCAGCGAGAGGTTCTCCAATCCACCCAGGCCTTGCTGCAAGGTCCACAAGACAAACTCATGCCAGCGTTCACCGGCCGCTGCGCAGACATAAACGAAATGCTCATCTTCAGTATCTATCGTCTTCCCCGCCAGGGCAAGCTGCAGCACCAGCGCATCGACTGTATCCGACAGCACCAGATTGCTGCCGCCTCCGAGCACTAGTCTGGGCATGGCAGACAGGCTGGCATCGTTCCTCAGTTGCGACAATTGTTCGGCATGCTCTATTTTGAGAAAATACTGCGCCGTTGCGGCAATGCCGAAACTGTTAAGTGCTTGCAGGGAAACGTTTTTTTGCAGGGAAAGTGGCATATTCATATGGACAGAATTATAGTCGCTAAAATAGTCGCATTTACATTCACATTTATAGTCACTTAGTTCAGGTGCGCATTTGTTAAAATACGCCCACGTCTATAAAAATCGTTTTACCTTACCAAGGAATAATCATGCCATCTTTTGATACCGTCTCTGAAGCGAACATGGATGAAGTAAAAAATGCCATCGTACAGACAAATAAAGTGGTTACTAATCGCTTCGACCTGAAAGGCACCAGCGCCAAGGTCGAGCTGAAAGAAAAAGAACGCGAAGTGACCATTTTCGGCGACTCTGAGTTTCATCTGGAACAGATCATGATAGAAGTCACCCAGACCATGGGCAAGCGCGGTGTCGACGTGCGCTTCCTGGACATGGGTAAAGTGGAAAAAATCGGCGGCGATAAGGTCAAGCAAGTCATCAAGATTAAAAATGGCATCGAGAGCGATGCAGCAAAAAAAATCGTCAAGACGATTAAAGACAGCAAGCTCAAGGTCCAGGCCAGCATCCAAGGCGATGCCGTGCGCGTGACCGGTGCCAAGCGCGATGACCTGCAGGCGGCGATGGCGATGCTGCGCAAGGAAATCAAAGATTTACCGCTGGAATTCAACAACTTCCGCGATTAATCACCAGCGCAGCGCCATGAAAACACTCGCCTCGCTAATCACCCTCACTGGCTTTGCCATGTTTTCCCTGCCTGCGCTGGCGGCCGAAATAGGCGTGGTGGGTTTGTTCCCCGGTAAGGCGGTGCTGGTAGTGGACGGTGCAGCGCCCAAGATTTATGCGGTAGGCAGCATTGTCTCTGACGGTGCCAAACTGGTCGCTGCCGACAATGTTTCGGCTACGCTAGAAGTCAATGGAAAGCGCCAGGTGCTCGCCATGGGCGAGCATGTACATCGCTCCGCTCCAGGCGGCAAGAACAGCGTGACCTTACAGGCAGATGCGCGTGGTCATTTCATGGCTCAGGGACAAATTAATGGCGGCAGTGCAGTAGAGATGCTGGTAGACACGGGCGCCAGCTTTGTCTCGATACCGGCGGCTGATGCCAGGCGCTTGGGCATCAACTATAAAAATGGCAAAATAGGACGTTCCAGCACCGCTAACGGCATCATCACCGTGTATCTCGTGCGGCTAGATTCAGTCAAGATAGGCGACGTTGAACTGAACCAGGTGGATGCCTCGATCAACGAGGGCGGTCTGCCATACACGTTGCTAGGCATGTCTTTTCTGAACCGCATGGAGATGCGCAGAGATGGCGAACAAATGACATTAACGAAGCGCTTCTAGCAATAAATAATAAGAAGCGCCTCGAAAAACTTGCGCTTATTTTGAATATTGCGCCAGCTTCAAACGGCGTTGCTTGACCGCTTCCGCCAGACCTTCCAGCACGCCTACGCTATCGTCCCAAGAGATGCAGCCATCCGTCACCGATTGGCCATAGACCAGCTCTTTGCCGGGAACGAGGTCCTGGCGACCGGCGACCAGGTGCGACTCCACCATGACGCCGACTATACGCGTATCGCCAGCGGCAATTTGCCCAGCGATATCAGCGCAAACCGGAATCTGATTGGCTGGATTCTTGGAACTGTTGGCATGAGAGGCATCAATCATCAACCTTGATGCCAGACCACTCGCGGCGATNNGCCTTGATCGCATCGACTGCAATTTTGACATTGCCATCGGTACCGTTCTTGAAACCGACCGGGCAAGACAGACCCGATGCCAGTTCGCGATGCACCTGTGACTCAGTGGTGCGCGCGCCAATGGCACCCCAGCTGATCAAATCGGCAATGTATTGCGGGCTGATCACGTCAAGATATTCGGTACCGGCCGGCAGGCCAAGTTCATTAATATTCAACAATAATTCACGGGCGATACGCAGGCCGTCATTGATACGGAAACTGTTATCCATATACGGGTCATTGATCAGACCTTTCCAGCCGACCGTGGTACGCGGTTTTTCAAAATAGACGCGCATGACGATCTCCAGCTCACCGGAAAAACGCTGGCGCGCCTGCACCAGTTTCTGTGCGTATTCCATTGCCGCTTTGGTGTCGTGGATAGAACATGGACCTATCACCACCATCACGCGGTCATCCTGCGCGTGCAGGATGCGATGCAAAGCGTGCCTTGCATTGGCCGCCGTCTCCGAGGCTTTGTCAGAACAGGCAAACTCGCGAATCAGATGCGAGGGCGGAAGCAATTCCTTCATTTCCCGGATGCGTAAATCGTCTGTGCGTTGCATGTTAATTCCTGTCTATGATAAAAATTAAAGATAAAAAAAATCCGCCAGCGCTGGCGGATTTTTAGGATTTGATATGTTCGGATCTTGCTTTTACGTGAACTTACCGCTTCTCCACCGCCTTCAGGTTGGAATAGCTAAAATAAAAATAAAAGTAAAATCGTGCAAAAGTCATGGAAAGCTTCGTAAGTAAGTCTGATGGATTGACTATAACAATATTTTGCGTGGCTTGGCAAGGCTTTTATTCAATTTTATTCGGTCAACATGATCACTATCAAACCCGCNNAGCGTAGGTTGTCCAACCCCAACCGGCACGCTCTGCCCTTCTTTACCGCAAACCCCGACTCCAGAATCTAGGCGCATATCATTACCTATCATAGAGACGCGGTTCAGCACATCGGGGCCATTGCCTATCAGGGTCGCCCCCTTGACCGGATAAGTGACCTTGCCATCTTCGATCATATACGCTTCGCTGGCAGAGAAAACAAATTTCCCGTTAGTAATATCTACCTGGCCACCACCGAAATTCACCGCGTATAGCCCATTTTTGACCGATGCCAGAATTTCTGCCGGGTCTTTATCACCCGCCAGCATATAGGTATTGGTCATGCGCGGCATAGGCAAATGCGCAAAAGACTCACGGCGCGCATTACCCGTCACCGGCATTTTCATCAGGCGGGCATTCATCGTATCCTGAATGTAGCCTTTCAAAATACCATCCTCAATCAAGGTCGTGCATTGCGTGGGATTACCTTCATCGTCCATATTGAGCGAGCCGCGGCGGTTTGGCAAGGTACCGTCATCCACCACAGTCACGCCTTTGGCCGCAACACGGTCACCAATCCGGCCGGAGAAAGTGCTCGAACCCTTGCGGTTAAAATCACCTTCCAGGCCATGCCCTATCGCCTCATGCAACAGCACGCCGGGCCAGCCAGAACCAAGCACTACGGTCATGGGGCCGGCGGGTGCAGGACGCGCTTCCAGGTTAACCAAGGCAGATTTCACCGCCTCACTGGCATACTGCTCCAGCAAGCCATCAGAAAAATACGAATAGTCATAACGGCCACCGCCGCCGCTGGAACCGGTCTCACGTCGGCCATTCTGCTCGACGATGACCGTCAGCGACACCCTGACCAGGGGCCGGATATCTGCGGCAATGACGCCATCGCTACGTGCAACCAATACCACATCGTATTCGCCGGCCAGACCCGCCATGACTTGTACAACTCTAGGGTCTTTTGCTCTGGCAATTTTCTCCAGGCGTTCCAGCAAGTTCACTTTTTGATTGGCATCGAGCGAAGCCAGCGGGTCATCTCTCAGGTACAGGGAATGGTTTCCCATGCCCTTCATGTGTGAGGCCACTTTAATTTTGCCTGCGCCCTGACGTGCGATAGTGCGGGTTGCAGTGGCAGCTTCTAACAAGGCGATTTCAGAAATTTCGTCGGAATACGAGAACGCAGTTTTGTCACCGGATACGGCACGAACGCCGACGCCCTGGTCGATAGAAAAATGTCCTGTTTTAACGATACCCTCTTCCAGACTCCAGCCTTCATTTTTAGTGAACTGGAAATACAGGTCGGCGTAATCAATCTTATGTGAAAACATGGTAGCCAAGGCACTGGCGAGTTTTGCCTCATCCAGGCCAAATGGCGTCAGCAGGATATCGCGCGCAATAGCCAGGTGGCGCAGATTGGAATCAAATGGTGTCATGGGATATCAGTAGGATGAATTGCACAGTCAGGAGATGAATCTTCAAATTGTAGAGCATTTAGCTTCAGAATAAAATTTAACGGAGCTTTTGGTGTTTCAGGGCCGGCAGGCTATCGCGTATTTTTTGCAGTAGCTCAACATCGAGTACGCCGCTAACGACGCCTTCGCCTTCATCAAGAACATCAATGATTTTTCCCCATGGGTCAATCAACATCGAGTGTCCCCATGTACGACGGCCATTGGCATGCAGGCCGCCTTGCGCAGCGGCTAACACATAGCACTGGTTTTCTATCGCCCTGGCACGTAACAGAACTTCCCAGTGTGCCTGACCGGTAGTATAGGTAAACGCCGCTGGCAATACGATCAAGTTGCAGGTTCCCATCGCGCGAAATAGTTCAGGGAAGCGCAAGTCATAACAAATAGAAAGTCCCACCCTGCCAAACTCGGTTTCAACACTGCTGACCTGCTCGCCGGCGACTATTGTTCTTGATTCTTCATAGGTTTCTTCACCTTTGCTAAAACCAAACAAATGAATTTTGTCGTAACGCGCGAGCGGCATCCCTTGCGGGTCGTAGACCAGAGTGGTGTTGAATACCTTGCCGGGCTCGGATGAGATCAGAGGCAAAGTTCCGCCGACTATCCAGACATTCAATTTCCTTGCCGTCTCGGATAAGAAATCCTGAATCACGCCGCTACCGGCCTGCTCGGCCAGAGCCAATTTGTCGGTATCCTGCAGTCCCATAACCGGCCAATATTCGGGCAAGAGTAATAATGTGGCACCCGTCTCACTTGCCCGTTGCAGCAGGCTGGCAGCAGTCGCCATATTTTCTGCGAGAACCGGTGTGGAAACCATTTGTATCGCCGCAACTTTCATGCGTTTTCCTTTGTATCGGTTTATTTTTCCTGGACAGTTTCCGGCTTATTCGTCCGGTTATTCGCCTGTTTACTTGCCTGCCCCTTGGCGTCTTTATTCTCGAATTTTGCTACGTGCGGGTCTTTCCATGGCCCGCTAACCTGGTATTCATAAGTAAAGGCGCGCGCCAGCGGCTCACGTAAAAATAATTGTGCCAGAAACGTTCCCAGACCGATGACAGGGTTAACCGCCAGGCCATATACAACCGATGCTGTACCGGCATTAATCTCGGGAATTACCGCAACATGCAGATCTTGCGTTTCTTTTGCAATGTCAGCACTGCCATCGATTAATACCGTGGCATTCAGGCTGCGCATCTTGAAATTATCAGTTCTTGCCAGCCCCTGTTGTATGTGTACAGTTCCATTGATACCGTCGAATGCGAAACCCTCTGAAAATACGTCCCTGAAATCCAGCGTCAGGCGTCGCGCCAAAGACTGCATGCTCAATACGCCGAGCAATTTGGCGGCACCGGGATCCACTTTTAAAAATTGCCCCATCGCCAATTCCAGTTGCAACTGTCCGTTCATGCTTGGGATATCCAGCGCGAACGGCAACCCATTCCAGCGAATATCCCCCTCCAGCTTGCCACGCCCGCCGCGCACTATATTTGGAAAGCCCAAACGGTCCAGCAATTTCCCCGAATTTGCCACATTGAGCACATAATCAAGGTGAGTAACGCCTATACCTGAACCACTCAGCCATTTACCCGTGGCTTTCAGTTCTGCATCTTCACTTTTCAACAGTAACTTATTGATGCGCCACTCGCGCCCGACTGGCGCGGGCAAATTACTCGCCAACAACTCTAAGTTGCCTAGTTTTTTATTAAACAGTTCAAAATTTTCAGCGAGAATATCCAGGCTGGGGATTTGCGATGAGGTGTTTTTCCCTTCCAACAAATCCGACACGTCGCCCGCGGCAGATTGGGGAATAATTAATTTGCTCAGGCGTGCAGAAACATTCCCCAGCCCCTGACCATTGCCTGGCTCTTTCCAGCTGACATAACCGGAAACCTGACGTGCATCGATATTCGCCTGCCACATCCCCTTGCGATGAGACGCACCGACAACGACATTGTCGAGTTTTTTATCCAGGAAATACAATTCTGCCGTCTTTACGCTCAAGCTGTCAGGCTCTATGTATTGCGACAAATCCATCTGCGGGGGCGTGCTGGCTGCCCTGTCAGGGACACCCTCTTTAGCCCCGACCAGACGACGCCATTCATCCACGTTCAAGGATAGAAAATTGATATTCGCATGCAAGCCGCTCTCGGGTTCCGGCGCGGGCAAATTCACACCTATACCGCCTCGCAACACCTGCCATGCTGCATTTCTCTCTCCCCCTTTTTGTCGTTGATAGCGGGCGTTAATCACAGAACCCAGGGATAATTTAATCTCATCGCGCAACAGCAAACTATCGCTGGAAGCCACCGGGCTCATGGCAAAATGCAATGGCAGATGTTGACTACCGGACTTTTGAAGTGGCGATGGGAAATTCAACGCCAGCCCCTGCAGCGACGAATCAACGATCAATTCCGGCTGATGTTTGATGACGTTGATCTGCGCCTTATAGGCTGTAGAGCCGGCAATTTTTTCTGGCAGCGCTTCAACTGCCGTACCGGACAAGATATTCCTCAAACCATCAGCGGTGGCAACGCCATCGAGCTTAATGCGTATGCTCCCGTCTTTCTGGCTGCCGCCGGTAGCGACAACAGGGCCGCCAAGCAAAGTACCCTTCAGGGAAGTTAAGTTGACACCTTTTTCGTTGAACTCCAATTTGCCGTTCACGCCGGAAATTACAGGAATGCCGGTTTGCAGCACGGTTTCATTATTGGAAAATTGCAAGATACCCTGTACCTTTGATTCAATCACGTGATTGAGCGGCAATTGCAGCTTCAGTGCCAACTGTGCATTCGCCGTGGCCTTGGTCTCATGCAAGAAATGACCTAACCAGCCATCCACAGGGCTGGCGGTGACATATTGCAACATCCCTTGCAAGCCGCCGCCGACTTTTCCATCGATATAAAGAATCGCATCGTGGCTCGCCAAGTCTGGTATGACGGCTTTTACCTTGTACAAATCATTCGACAAGGTTTTTGCGGTATCACCATTAATTTCCATCCTTGCCCGATCGAACACAAAGCTTCCCCTGATGTTGTCGATAACTGGCCACAAGGGCGATTTACCATCCTCAGAAAGGTGGCCGGGCGCAAAATCGAGCTTGCCATCAACGATCTTGCCCTTGACCAGAAACTCACCTTTGCCGGCCGGCTTGCCATCAACGCTGCTGAATGGAAACTGCGCAAGATCGCCTTTAATGCGCACCTGCACGTCATCTGCCCGGCCGTCGAGCAATGCCGTGGTCAGCCAGTGGCGCAAATCTTCCGGTGTGTGTGCCGGGATGAAACGACTGATTTCCTTGACGTCAAAACCTGAAAACTTGCCGGAGATATCGACCGAGCCGATCTGCTCCCCCTGCCCTTTACGCATGGATACGACGTGATGGCCGGATAAAGAGCCCCTTAAGCCGGCTTGTTGAAACTCCATCTTATCAATCTGGAAACGCAAATTGTCTTGCGCCTCGAATTTCCAGTGCGCCTGCATTTGCAGCGATGAAAACGGCATCACCGGATCAACAAAATACCCGGGCAACTGCAAGGATAAATCCATAGAATCGAGCTTGAATTTACCGCCTTTGTCATTGGCATCAATGGAGCCGGAAAGATGGTCGAATCCGGGAATTGCNNAAATCCGCCAGCATCTGGCGCTGATCCGCTGGCAGCGGCAGATGCTCGGCAAAATTGGCCAGGGTATCCAAATCAAGCGACTTGGCATACAACTCAATTTTTTCCGGCTGGCCTTTTTCTGCGGGAAAGAAACTTTCCCGAATCGTTGTTGCAGGCAAACTGATTCCATCGCGTGTCTGCATGGCAAAATCAATCAGGGAAATCGTATGCCCGGATTGCCCAAACAAAGAGGGTAAATATTTTCTCCCCAGGCTTAATTTCTCAGAGGCAATCAATCGGCCACTGACCTGCGCCATGTCCAGAGTAGGCAGAGTCCTTGCGAAACTTGCCCAATACATCGGCTAGCCGCACGTCAGCGGTGAAATCCGCCACCCGCCCTTTTTCCAGACGCGTCCAGGACCGCACGCTGCCCATCCCTTTTTGCAAGTCGGCCGGGTAACTGATATAGACCTTCAGCCTGGACAGGTCCGCATCGCGCAAATCGGCATAGAGCTCACCTGTCCAGCTGGAGATATCGGATATTTTCCGGGCAAATGCGGGATGCTGAAAACTGCCGCGGATATCGACCGGCGCAGCCAGACTGGTGGGTGGCACCGCTTTCAGCGCAAAATTATGTTTACGCCATTGATTATTCAAGATGAAATTAACATCTGACAAGACCAGTTCAGGCGCGGAACGCGATTGATCATTCCACCGCACCTGGCCATCCCGGATCAGGATTTCATATTGCGCCAGCACCCATTCAATGCCTTTGCCTTCATCACCCTTGCCAGGCTCGATCAGGAAACCGGCGACGTAAAACTTGCCGCTGGCATCGCGCAAAATTTCTAACGAAGGCCTGGCGATCTCGATTTTATTAAACCGTAAATCCATCGCCGCTATCGACCACCACGAGAGAGTCGCATTAATTTCAGGCAGCACGAGCGCAGTTCGCCCTTGCTGATCACGCACAAGCACCTCGCTAAATGCCAGACGCGGATTGAGCCCCTGCCAGGATGCATTAATCGCAGCGATGCTGATGTTTCTCCCTACCGACTGACTGACCGCATGTTCGATATCCGATTTGTAGCGGTCTACGTTAGGCAAGATGCCGTAACGCAACACCAGAAACAAGGCGCAGAATAAAAAATAGCAGAGCAACAGGAGTTTGAAACAAAACCGCATTCCCCGCCCGGACAACAAGGCTAAAGAAAAACAAGACGAGCGAAACAGGCGAAACATTTTGCTTAAGCTGTTTGACGACGATTGATCCATATCGAACAACATTAGCAGTCAATCATCAGATGGGCGAATCCGCAACGGGTCAAGGGAAGACCGATGAATTCAAACAAAAACAATATACTCCCCCAATTTATTAAAAAAATTTCCCGTAACGCACGCGTTACAAGCGACACAGAAAAATACTCCTACGGAGTATATAAAATCTCGCGATTTGTCTTAAATCAACCGGCAAGCCATCCTTTTGCGCTGCATTTGACTTAAAATCAAATCAAATTAACGACAGACTAACGGCATAAGCTCATGACAAGCATCAAACCAACGCCATCCTGCAGCGCGGACACATCACGCTTTGTCGCTAGATGGTTGCAAGCGGACAACGCCAGAAATGCGCAACTCGAACAGCTATCGAGATTATCCCTGAGCCCGGGCATTTTCGCTCAACTTTTACAAAAAGAAATAGATCAGGGTGCCAGTCTCAATCGCGCAATGCGACGCTGCCGTAACTTAGTGATATCAACCCTGATTGCACGCGACTTAGCCGGCCAAGCCGATCTGAATGAAGTGGTGACGACGGTCAGTGACTTCGCAGATTTTTCTGTCCAAACGCATTTGCGCGCATTGATGGAAGACATGGTTGCCCTGCACGGCCAGCCCGTGGGCGAGGATTCCGGCGAAGCGCAGGAACTGATTGTTCTGGGCATGGGTAAAATGGGCGGACGCGAGCTCAACGTTTCATCCGATATTGACCTGATTTTTTGCTACTCGGAAGATGGCGACACCCGTATCAGCGCGGCTGAGCAACGCAGCTTGTCCAACCATGAGTTTTTCAGCCGCCTGGGGAAAAAACTGATCGCGGCGATCTCTGAAATCACCGAAGACGGCTTCACGTTCCGCGTAGATATGGCATTGCGTCCGAACGGCGCCTCCGGCCCGCTGGTGGCCAGCTTTTCCATGGTTGAAGAGTATTTCCTGATTCAAGGCAGGGAGTGGGAGCGTTACGCCTGGGTCAAGGCGCGCGCAGTAACTGGCAAGCAGGAACAAATCGCCACGCTGGAAAAAATCATACAGCCATTTGTCTACCGACGTTATCTCGATTATGGCGTGATCGATTCGCTGCGTGCCATGCATGCGCAAATTCGCGCTGAAGTTATCCGTCAGGAAACCCGCCATCCGGAGCGCAGCAATAACGTCAAGCTCGGTCGCGGCGGAATACGCGAAATCGAGTTTTTAAGCCAGGTATTTCAATTAATACGTGGTGGCCGCGAACCGTCTTTACGCCACCGCTCTACCCGCAGCATACTTGGCACATTGGCAGAAAAAGGAATACTCGAATCCGGCATCGTCGAAAAATTACTCGATGCCTACAGTTTCTTGCGCAATCTGGAACATCGCCTGCAGTATCTTGATGATGCGCAGACGCATACCTTCCCGGCGCGGGAAGATGATCAGCAGATTATTGCAACAATGATGGGCTGCAAGACAACGGCGGAGCTCCTGGAACAGCTGGCGCCTTACCGTCAATTCGTTGCAGACCAGTTTGATGCCATCTTTAAAGAGAAGAATGAAGCACAAANNATGAATACCTGGCAATCTGCCAGAATGCATTCACTCTCAGAAGCCAGCCGCGACAAATTAGCCACGCTGATCAATAATGCACTGGGAATAATCGCCAAGCAGGGTGGCGATCATGTCCAGACCTTGCAACGGCTGCTCGACTTCATGGAAGCGATCGCCAGACGATCTGCTTACCTGTCCTTGCTGACGGAATTCCCGCATGCGCTCAAGCGCGTCATACGGATGATGAGTGCGAGCGATTGGGCGGCAAAATTTCTCACGCGGCACCCTATTTTGCTCGATGAACTACTGGATGAGTCAGTGCTGCATCAGGCACCGGAATGGGACAATTTTACCAAGGAACTGCAACAGCAGCTGACTCACCATAGCGGCGACACTGAGCGCCAGATGGATACCCTGCGCGAAATGCATCATGCGCTGCTGTTTCGCCTGCTGGCGCAAGATCTGGAAGGCCAGCTCAGTGTCGAGCATCTGGCCGATGCCTTGTCGCAGCTGGCAGACATCATGGTTGCGGCAACCTTGCAGGCGGCCTGGGAAACCATCGCCAACAGGCATTGCGAAAAACCGAAATTCGCCGTGATCGCGTATGGCAAACTGGGTGGAAAAGAATTGGGCTACGCCTCAGATCTTGATGTCATCTTTCTCTACGACGATGATAGTCAGGAAGCGCCGGGCCTGTATGCCAAGCTGGCGCAACGCTTCATTACCTGGATGACATCCCATACCTCGGCCGGCATCTTGTTTGATATCGACATTGCGCTGCGACCAGATGGCGCCAGCGGCTTGATGGTGTCGTCGATCGCCTCTTTTATACGGTATCAGGAAAAATCTGCCTGGCTATGGGAACACCAGGCGTTAACCAGGGCGCGCTTCTGCGCGGGTACGCCTGAAATCGGCGAACAATTCAATCAGATACGCGAGCAGGTTTTACGGCAAGAAAGAGACCAAGACAAACTTGCCGCCGAAGTGCTTGGCATGCGAAAAAAAATGCGTGATGCGCATCCGAACCGAAGCGATCTTTTCGATCTCAAGCACGATGCCGGTGGAATGATAGATATCGAATTCATGGTGCAATTTCTCATCCTGCGACATGCCCATCAATATGCCGAGCTAACCGCCAACATAGGCAATATTGCCCTGCTCAAGCGCTGCGGCGAACTCGGGTTGATAGACATGCAGCTGGCGGAAAATACCGCCAATGCCTATCGGCTGTTCCGTAAATTACAGCACAACATCCGCTTGCAGGGAGAAGAGAGAGCGCGCGTTCCACAAGAAAAAATAGCCAGCGAATTGCTGGCTACACGTACTCTTTGGGAAAGATTATTTTAGTTATCTTACGATTTTCTTAAAATATTCTCAGGCTTGCGGCCTGGCGGTCTCAAGCCATTTCCGGATGCGTCCGGCATCTGCCAGGCGGGAATATTTACCTTTAGAATCGAGAAAAACCATCACGATAGCGCGCCCCTCTATCATTGCACGCATCACCAGGCAACGGCCAGCTTCGGCGATATACCCTGTTTTTTGCAGACCGATATCCCAGGCAGGGTTCACGACCAATCTATTGGTGGTCGAATACTGTAATGGCCGCCCACTTGGATTGACGACATATTTTGAATCTGTGGAATACTCACGAATCACCGGGTGCTGATATGCTGCATTAATCAACTTCACCAAATCGCGCGCACTGGCGACGTTATGACTAGACAAACCGGTAGAGTCGACATAACGGGTATCAGTCATGCCAAGTTCTTTTGCCTTCGCATTCATGGCCGCAACGAACGCTGGCAATCCGCCAGCGTAGCTTCTGCCAAGCGCTGAAGCTGCACGGTTTTCCGAGCTCATCAACGCGATGTGCAACATATCGGCACGGGACAATTTCGCCCCCATATTCAATCTTGAACCGGTACTTTTTTCCTTATCGAGATCATCAGTAGTGATCTCGATGATTTCATCCATATCCAATTTTGACTCGACGACAACCAGACTTGTCATCAGCTTTGTAATGGAAGCTATGGGTAAAGAAACGTTTGAATTNNGCCAAGGGATCTTGTGTATGTTTTAAACCGGCGATATCGCCAGCCGTTGGCTTTTCAGCCAAAGCAGCGGTTGCCACTACGCGCTCGGTAATCACACGTTTCTTGCCATTGACAATGATCGTACGCTTAACAAAAGTCGCAGAAGCCGATTTGGCGATAATCCTCTTGTGAGTGACACGTTTCTTTGTATGATGATTTGTCGATTCAGCAGCCGAAGCAAGAACGAACGTCGCCGGCAAAATCGCAGCAACAAAAACACATAGTGCGTGACGGAAAATTTTCGCCATCTTTGCTCCCTATACAAACATAAATAATTTAATGCAGTGTAGCAAAATTATAAGAATTCGCAAGAGAATTAAAGACTTAGCGTAAATACCTGAACAAAAATATTGCTCTATTTACTTAATTTCAATTCCACACGAAAAAAATTCCGTCCTGTCGTTTTACATCAATCCGTCAACTAATCAATCAAGAAATTTGACGAAATTGTCAACATTTTCCCGCTCAGTCTCCAGGGTGTTTTCTATTTTTCCCATGTCAGCATACCCAAGTGACATGCCACAAACCACCATTTCATTTTCTGGCAAACGCAAAACTTCTTCGATAATTTTATGGTATTGGGTGAACGCCGCTTGTGGACAGGTATCCAAACCGCGCGCGCGCGCTGCCAACATAACATTTTGCAGGAACATCCCGTAATCGAGCCATGATCCCTGCTCCATCACTTTGTCAATGGTAAAAATAAGGCCGACTGGTGCATCAAAAAAAACAAAATTGCGGCCATGTTGTGCATGCATGCCAGACTTGTTTTCTCTGCCAAGCCCCAGCAAAGAATATAAATCCCATCCTATCTTTCGACGCCTATCCACATAGGGCGCAATCCATGTGACCGGATAGTAGTTATATTCTTCAGTATGTGTCTTTGAAACCGCAGCATCATTATGTACCGCGACTATTTGACTTGTCAGCTGCTTTAGCTTGTTACCCGTCAGCACATACACCTTCCAGGGCTGAGTATTACTGCCAGAAGGGGCACGTGCCGACACTTCCAGTATTTTCCTGATCTCGTCCTGTTCCACTACCTGAGGCAAGAATGCGCGGATAGACCGCCTGGAAGTGATCACTTCATCGACTGATTGCTGGATTGTGTTTTTGATCATGGTGATATCAACTGAATTGTTTGTAATAAATTACGTGTAAGAGATGGAATGGAAGCCGGTCTTCGGGTATCCCTATCAACATAGACATGGACAAAATGTCCTTGCGCTGAAGCAAAATTCTCGTCATTCCTAAAAATGCCTACTTCATAGCGTACGCTGGAATTTCCCAGCTTACTGACGCAAACGCCGGCCGTAATGACATCTGGAAAGGATACCGACGCCAGATAATTGCAGTGCGTTTCTATCACCAGACCTATGGCCGGACTGGCCGCAATGTTCAGCGCACCATTTACTATCAAAAACTGGTTAACGACAGTATCAAACCAGCTGTAATAAATCACATTATTGACATGTCCATACGCATCATTATCCATCCAGCGGGTTTGAATTGCATGAAAGTACTGAAAATCGCTTCTTTTTTTTGCCTCAATGCTCATAACCGTTCACATTCATTTATTAATACTCAGCATTAAATCGTATTCATTAACTTTGTATTCTAATGCTAATGGCGGGGTAAATATTTAACTGACGAGTCTAGCATAAGCACTTAATTTCATTTAACCGTCACAATTAATGTGGATAATCGGCAAAAAATGAAATGCCATCTCGTGCGGATAAATAACTAAATATTTCCACTAATTAAATATTTAAGAAGAAAATATGGCAACATTATTGCGGCGCACAAAATAAGCTTGACTTACTTTTTTTAGTCAATAGAATGCATGTTATTGCACTGCACAATAATGAAGGTTTTATATTTTTCGTGCCTTGTTCCCTGTATGTTCCACCCTTCACTTAGGAGAAATCCATGTTTACCGTACCTGAACAATTTTCCGCTGCGACAAAAGCAACTTTCGATACACAACTCGCGTTGATGACTTCGCTGACGGGCAAGGCATTTGAAGGCGTAGAGAAATTCATTGAATTGAACATGAATGCCGCGAAAACTTCATTTGAAGAATCTAGCGCAGCCACAAAACAAATATTTTCGGCTAAAGATCCTCAGGAATTTTTTAGTTTGTCGACAGCCCAAGTGCAACCTACTGCCGAAAAAGCTTTGGCTTATAGCCGCCACCTAGCGAATATCGCATCAAGCACACAAGCTGACTTTACGCATGCCGCAGAAACTCAAATAGCGGAAACCAATCGCAAGGTATTGGCATTATTTGAAGAAGT
>CXWL01007433.1_pt1 | contig 31711 bp, 56 predicted proteins | sample 590931 | NCBI WGS metagenome assembly CXWL01 (sample SAMEA3498368, study PRJEB10139) | groundwater metagenome | biome: water well; material: biofilm material | place: Germany | collected 2015-04-27
GTCCAGCCACTTCAGCCAGGTATATTCAAACTGTCTCCACTGTCCCGCCGTCATGTCGCGCGGCGCTTTGCTTGGCAACGGCTCCTCCAGGTCTATGGCGTGACACTCGGCACTGCTAGACCCGTTGGAGCCGCCGGAGGGACCGTGTTGACCGTCGCCTCCGCCGTATTGCTGAACGGGGATTCATTCGGGGACGGCGCGTTATCGAACGCGGTCAGCCGGTAGCAATACTGGCCGTCCGCCGTCACGAGATTGCTGCCAGCCGTCACCAGACCGAACGTCCCCACCCGCGCAAACGCGCCGGGATTCGCACAGGCCCCCTGAGCGCGATAGAGGTGGTAGCCGGCCAGGTCGCTCTCCGTATTCGCGTTCCAGCCAAGATTGACCGTGGCGGCCTCAGCCCATCCGGCGCAGCCGAGTGCCAGCACGATCCCCATGAGCCCCACCACCATCCGATTTGATCGTTGGTCCATTTTATTTCTCCTGCTTGAATTTCAACCGGCACGCTTTACTTACACTTCCACTCGGGGCATCGCGCCTCACGCCGGCGCACTGTAGGTCAGGCTGCTCATCGTCACCTGCTGCCCCGCCGACACGACCACGCTGTTCAGCGTGATGTCGCCGCCGCCGCCGGTGGCCGTGACGGAGCAGATGATCTTGTCGGTCCCGACCGCATTCTTGAGCCGGGCCTTGGCGATCGTGCCGCCGGTCGCGCTGCTGTCGGCGGTGATCGCATTGGCCGTGGCCGTGCCGCTGGCCGCCGCGCCGAACGCCGGATTGCCGAGCGTGAGTGTGGCCACCTCCACATCGGCGGAGGTTTGAAATACGAGCGTGCCGGGCGGCGTGCCCTCGTCCAATTGATCGACGACGAAATCGGCCAGGCCGGTGCGGACTGCTGTGGGATGTGTCACTGCCATAGTCGCCTCCTCTTATGCGATGGTTCCTGTGCCGCCCATCTGAGCGGGTGATGTGCCGGATGTCGCAGGCACGAGCGTGGTCACCTTGCCTTCGCGACTCCACTGCGCCACGGCGTCGCGAAGCCGAGAATTCTCCGGATGCGCGGTATACTGCAGACCTTGGCAGTAGTGAGAGTCGAAGGCCTCGCTAAAGAAGTCCTGCGTCGGGATAAAGACCAATGAATCGTTTTGCATCTAGCTCCTTCTCCGTCCTTACAGTCTCACCTTGATAAAGTTCAGCACGAACGATCGAGCGACCTGCACCGCTAGTGGCGGCAAGGGCACAGGCAGCGCCGCCCGCATGATGTTCAGCTCTTGCACCACAAACGCCGCCAATCCACGGAGCACGAGAACAGTGGGCGACTCAGGACCCCATGACTCCCAGGCACAGCACCAGGCACATCAGCACGAGTAGCGTGTTCCTCATCACGTGGCCTCTTGCTGCTGAGGTGGGAGCGGTTCAATCGACCCCCATTTCCCACGCGGGCAATCCGTCACTGTGATCGCCGCCTTGATCCGCACAAAACACCCGCAGGCGAGACAGCGATCGTCGCTGGCACGATAGTCCGCGCAGGCCTGACAACAGGCGAGGCGCGCCTCGCGCGTCGGCTCATCGACCAGGACCAAATGCCTCGCCAGACCACCGATCACCCCGAACGCGGTCTTCACCATCGCACCTCAATCAAACCGCCTATCCCAGCGATGCCATCAACGTCATAACTCTTGCCACCTTGCCCACCGACGTGCCCACCGCCCACACTGACGGCATCTCCAATCCCGCCGCCCGCGACACCATCAGCGCCATTTGTGCCGCCCGCCCCGCTTAGCCCGGCCGTCCCGCCATCTGCCTGGCAGACGGTTACTGCTCCGAGTTTTACTGATGAGAGGCCACCGGTTCCACCATCCGAGATGGTAGAACCTCCTGTACAAATACTGGCCACCTCTCCGGTTATGCCGGAGGTCCCTGCGGCGCCCACAACAAGATCGAAAACTTGCCCCGCTGAGACAGCTCGAATCGTGATCGCCTTCCCGCTATTCCCCCCATCTCCTCCTGTCGCAAATCCAAGCACAAAGCATGAGCCGCTGAACCCCCACAATCGGCGGCCGCCCCCACCTCCTGCGCTCCCCCCGATATTCGTAAACTGCGCCGTCGTGACACCGGCTGGCACCGTCCAGGTAAATGTCCCTGGCGTGCTAAAGAGTTGCACGTTCGGGAACACATTGGCGGAGATCGAGACCGCGGCTTTTCCTGCCCCCACAATGCGCAAGAGCGATTCCAGCGCGAACTGCTGAAAGCTCGACTCCCAGAATTCCACGTCAAACAGGAAAGCCCCGGACGACTCACGCCAGGTTTTGCGCATGGCGAGGAACGTGCCAGACAGCCCGAATCCTGGCAGGTCCAGCACCGTCAATTGTCCAATGCGTGGCGCGGGCTCGCGCATCGTGACGGTCACACGCCGAGCATTCTTGGCATAGGTGCGCAGCTGCACGAACCCCACCGTCTGCCCCATGATGGACAATTCGCCCACCACGTTCGACGTGGGGTGCTTGACCTCTTGATAGTCCTCGTAGATCCCGCTGCCACCCTCGTCGGCGATTCTCAGCGCCTGCTGCACGAGATCGTCGCGCGTCTCCGTCACCGTCGCCCCGCTGGTGCCTGTCACTTTCACGACCTGCCGATTGCGGTAGTTATCCAGATCGCTCATATGCTGGATGGTTTCCGCGCGCGCGGTCGTGATCACCATATCGGCCACATCCACCGAGAGCGGCCGAAAGACAATTTGCTTATAGGGATTGATGAAGGCCACCCCGCCGCCCGCCACGCCGATATCGCGGATAAAGTCCGACACGCGGACATGGTTAGCCTCTGCGAGCAGCAGCTGAATGCCGTCGTCCACCAAGCCCGCCGTTACGCCGTCCAGGCTCAGGCCGCTCGCCAGAATGGCATCGCGGAGGATCTGGCCCGCCATGACGTTGCTGTAGGTTTTCGTGATCGTATGCCGCGCGAGCAGTGAATCCCACCCGTCCGCCTCGATGCTGTACCGGAAGACCGCCTCAGCCTGATCGCTGTCGATCGTGAGGGTGCGAATCAGCCCTGAGAAAATCGCTTCTCCGCGCCAGATCACCTCACAGGTTTTTCCGTCGACGATCGGCACCGTCGGATTGATCGCCACGCAACGACATCGCGACTTTCCATCGCCGGACTCCTCAATATCGACGGAATCCGTAGCTACCTCGCCGACGCGGAGCCCGCCAATCAGTACCCAATAGTCCAGGCCGATCCAACCGCGGACCTCGCTCCCCAAGACCGGCTCTTCCCCGATGGCGGCGTCCGCGATGGCCACACGATCCTCCTACAACTCAAAGGCCCAGACCATGATTGTCTGATTGGGCGTCGCGCCCACGCGCCGAATAAACGGGAACTTCTGTGCAATCGAGAGCTTCCACAGCAGATTGTCCTGCGGCGCGGGATTGGCTACGGTCGCGAGATTCGATTCCAACAGCAGCGCCCCATTCGAGCCGGTATCGTCGAGCCCTAAGGCCATCACGCCATTCGTGCGCGCGGTCGCCGTATTGAGCCCGACATCGTTGTCGGCATAGCCGAACTTCCACCAGCCCGACGCGCCAGTCCCCAGCACTTTCACACGCGCGACATATAACGTCTTGCCGGCCGTGACTTGATAGCCAGACGTGGAAAACGGCGCACGCAGATGCGTGACGTTGCCATCGGTCGCAATGAATCCATACAGGAGAATCAGATCCGATACGGCATCGAGCGCCACATCTCCAGACCGCACCATTTTGACACCCATGATTTATTTCCCTCCAAAGAGCAGCGCGGCGGCCAGCGCTTCCAGATAGATCTGTGCCGGGGCATCATTAAAGACCGATTTGACGCCAGACCCGAGCGAGAGCTTCGCCCCTGCGGCACTGGAGTCGAGCACCGTGGTGCGCGCCAAGGTGTCCGGCGAGCCGCTCGTGATCAGCCCGATCCCCACTTCCCAGGCCGTCCCATCGATAATCACGTAGTAACAGGGTTGGGCGGTGCCGAACGCATTCACGAACGAGCGGAACCCGGCGACGGGCCCTGCAAGATCCAGCGTCCCCGTCCCTGTCGTCGTACTGGTTTCTTTCACCCGCGCCTTGATCATGCCGGGGCCCCTTCGGAGCGCCAGGCTGACGGCATGTGCCGGGCCGTGGCGCGGGCAATCTCACGCCCATTCAGATACACGGGCACTTCGATGCGCTGCGAAGAGCCCCCGCCCGATCCGAACGCCTGCTGCATAAAGGCGGCGCCGCGGCCATTGAGCGGAATAATGGCTTCCTGCCCATGTAGGGTCGCTGGCGTCCCGCTGCCGAAATTGCCGATGCCGCCTTCCTTAAATCCAAGATTGCCGGTGGCCGCTAAGGCGACCGCGATGGCAGCCACACCAACGAGGATGGCCCCGGCATAGGGAATACCGAACACCGTGGCGGTCAAGGCTTCAGCGATCGCGCTCAAGACACCCATGACGAATGTGCCAACGGCCGTGAGCGCAGTCACAAGCGCGCCCGATATCGCCGTAAATCCTGCCGCCACCGAGGCATAGGCACCGAGTATGGCCGCTGAGGCACCGGTCCAGATGGCGACGCTGGCCCCAGCCGCCGCTGCATCGCTCGCCACCACGGCCGTATTCGTCGCCGTCTTGAGTCCGAGCTTCGCGGCCTCGCTGGCCGTGACAATCCCCATCTCGACCGACGCGGACAGCGCCGCCTGCGCCACCTGCTGGACCCCGGCGTTCAACGCCGCCTGCACGAGCGCGACCTGTGTTTGTTCCCAGACCGCTTGCAGGTTGCCGCCATGGACCACCATTTGGGCGATGCCGCCGGTCCAGGTCGAGACCATCGAGCCCATACTGAAACTGTTGGAGGCCACGATGGCCTGCATTTGCTGCTCGAAGAACGAGGGGAAGGCCTGCACCGCCTGACGGCGCTTGGTGTCGAGCTGCATATCCAAATTGATCAGGGCGTTATGCTTGCGCTCTTCGTCCGTAATCGTCTGATCGATGACGATGCGTTGCCGCGCCCCTTCCTCATTGATCAAGTCGAAGCGCTTCCGCCTGGCGGCCTCGGAGGCGCCGAGTAAGCCCGCTTCGTTCTGGAACATCGCAGATTGCGCATCGTCCTGCGCTTTCGCCGCCGCGATGGCATCCTCATAGGGTTGCAGTTGCAGTTTCTTCATGAGATCAGCGGTCTGCCTGGCCGAGGCGACAAGCTTGGTATCGCTGGCCAGCTTGGCGATCTCGTACTGATTGATCAGCCCCAACATCTGCTGCGAGGCCTCGACTTCAAATTTGGCCTTCTCGGCCTGGCTCTTCTGATCGCCCAGGAACATTGATGATTTATTGGCGTAGAACGTTGCATAGTTCAGAACTTGCCGGGCGAGGGATGTATGCGTGAACTCCGCCTGCCTCTTCAGGGCCGCCTCATTGGCCTGGGAGCTCTCGACGTCGGCGGCGAGCTCGAGTCCGGACTTCGCGGCCAGATGGGCTTGAAAATTCTGCAGTCTGGCCTGCGCCAGCGCATCCTCATTTTTGAAGAGCGCCTCATTGAACTTGAGTTGCACATCTGCGGCCTTCTGCGCCTGCTCGGCCATCTTGGCCGTATCGACGAAGGCAGGCGCCTTGGCTCTGGTGTCGGCTGCGGCATTGACGCCGCCGAGACTATTCAGGCTCTTGAGGCTGTCTGAGGCGATCGCCAGCAGGCTGGAGAATGTCCGGGCTACCGCATCCACGGCGGGCGCCACGAACGACCCGAGCTGCTGCCCGAACCGGGTCCAGGCGGTCGAGAGGTCGTCGATATGATCGTCCATCGTGGCCAGTTCGGCCAATTGCCCACCGGAGAGCGCGGCGCCGAGCCGAGCCGAGGCCGCGGTCGCATCATCCATCGCGGCCGTGCCACCGCCGAACGCTTTAATGAAGGTCTGCCAGCCCTTGCCGAGCAGGTCGGACATGATCGCGGACTTTTCCAGCCCATCGGCGAATTGGTTGGAGGCCCCTGAGATCTTCCGAATCAAATCCTCGGTGCTGGTGACCGTGGTAATATCGATACCGAGCTGCCGAAAGCGATCCCCTGCCGTGCCGGTCCCTTGCCTGGCCTGATCTAGGCTCGTGGACATGCGCTTCATCATGGCGGTGAGATCGTCGCCGGTCAGGTTGGCGCGATGCAGGATGACGTCGTACTCCTGTAGGGCATCGGTCGACATGCCCATGAGCGCACTTTGTTGCTGGAGCGCTTCGGCCTGCTGGCCGGCCGCGAGCGCAAACTCCACCCCAGCCGATGCCGTGGTGATGAGAATGCCGGCCAACACGCCGGCCGCGCCCGCCCCGCCCTTCGCCAGGCTGGTGAATGCGGAGAGGGATTGATTGAGCGGCCCCCCGATCGCCGACCCAGCGCCGCCCGCCGCCTGCACGAATTTATTGACGGATCGCTGTGCGTCCTCAAGCCCCTTGATGAGCGAGTTCGAATCCGCGACCATTTCCAGCACGAGTTTATTCACGCAGTCCCCAGCTTGGCTCGGTCATAGACGGCTTTCAGTTGGTCGTATTCATCAGGGCCAGATCCCTGCGCCGCCTCGTCGTCGTCCTGATCTAGTCTGAACGTCCTGGGCATAAAATCCTCGGCTATCGCGATCGGATCGGACCGTTTCGTCCGCTGACTATTCGTGACGGCCGCGCAGATCTGCCCGGCCCGCCAGTACTGCGCCCGTTCCCCGAACGGCTCGACCAGCTCATAGAGCTGCCATTCCGTAAACTGCCTGCCAGACATGCGCGCCAGCAGCCTGTCCGGGCTCGAGGCCCCCAGACTCAGAGCGAGACGGTAGGCGAATCGCCGCTCTGGGCTGCGTCGGAGTTTTTTAGGATCTCCTCCTGCTCCGCATCGTCCATCCCGGAAAGCCGGATGGCCACTTTCGCGAGACGCTCCAACACGGCTGCGCTCTTCGTGCCGAGCCGAATGATATCGGTCTCCGTGAAGAGCGGCTGCCGCTTCGCATCCACGAGGCAGCGCACGAGCAGCTTGGCCGTGGAATGTTCCAGCTTGACCTTCCGGTTCTTACCCTGCAGCTCCACTAGGGACGACTGATAGGCATTCTTCGCGGCCGCCGTGAGGCCGGAAATGAGCACCCGACGGCCCTTCCACTCCTGGACCACGACTTCCTCGACCGGGATGTCGTCCATGCCGAGAATGTCGTCTTTACTCAAGAGATCGTTCGACGGTTCCATGCTGCTCCCTCTCTGAAATCTCTGCGCGCCGATCCACGTCGCCTGGTCCGTCTCCGTGACGGACCAGGCGTCAATCGTCGCTTACAGTTTGATGATGCAGAACTCGATGGCCGCGTTGCTGCCCGCGAGATAGAACATCCCATCGGTCTGCGCCCAGCCCTCTTGCTGATCGAGCAGAAACGCGATCTGCTTACCGTTCGCAATGCTGTAGGTCGTAATATCTCCGGTGCGCCGACGGGCATCGGCCGCGCTCGTCAGGGTGACGGTATAGGGCGTGGCGGCCGAGGTGTTGCGCACGAGGATGAGATATTTGCCCTGCCCCAAGGCAAACTGGTTCGCATTGGCCACGTCGGCGGCTTGCCAGGTGAGATCCAGGGCCAAGGCTGAAACGGGCAAGGTCGGATAGGGACCGACCGGCGTGATGATCGAGGCGGCGGGGATACTGGTGCGTGCCATTAAGAGCCCTCCTTCTATTCAAGATGTGCGCGCCCTAGGGCGCGAGGCGAATCGTCTAGCTGAACGTGAGCCCGCCGGACACCGTGATCGTGACGTCGGCGCTGCGCTTGTCACTGACGGGATCGGCGAAGGCGATGTCGGTGACATAGCCGGAAAACGAGATGGTCTTGGTCGCCTCCGGGTTCACCTTCTGGAAATTCTTCTTGGTGCGGGTCTGGGCCGCCGCAATCAACGCGACGTGCATGGGGTCCGCCTCGACATAATTCAGCGGAAACGAGACCTCCCCCCCGTTCATCGTCGACGGAATGATTTCCTCGTTGGCCCCGCTCGCCGCGGAACTGTGCGTGGTGACATCGATCGTCTTGACGCTGATGTTCGGCCCCTTGATGTCCCCGACTTCCGGGATCTCTGTGAACGTTTCCGGTGAGACCCCATCGCCCATCTTCAGTTTCGTGCCGTAGGCCGGTCGTGCTTGTGATGACATTACAATCCTCCTTGTTCGTCGTTAGGCGCGGGAAAATTTCAGCGTCCAGGTCCAGATGGCCTGCGCCCAGGGCCCCGCCGCCGTGGTCGCCTCGTCGGTCGTCAGCGTCTCGGGCATGACCTGCCACACCAGATCCCGCAGATCGGCATGGCCAGCCGATCCCAGCATGACCTCATAGATGTCCTCGATCATGGCATCGAGCACGGCCCGAGGATCTTTCGTATCGTGGGCATAGAGCACGAGCTTCACCGTCACACTAATATCGCGCTGTGACTGCCGTGAGACTGTGATGTCTTCATCGGTCACGATCACGCAATAGGTATTCGCCTGCTTCGTCTCCTGCTCCGTGAGAAAACGCGGGCTCACGGCAAACGCTTTCACGCGACAGCACGTCTGTCCCTTGCGCGACTCCAGCACCTGCATGATGGTGGCGCGAATGATCGTCCTAGTGCTTACGGCTGGTGCGCTCATCGCCCCACCTCGTGCAGCACCTTCTCGAACTCACCTTCGGCGATGGCTTCCATTGATTGTCCAGCCGGTGCAACCACGGGACGCGGACGCAGGATGCCGCGCCCATGCGTTAACGTGGCGCCAGACTCAAAGATGTTCAGCAATCTCGGCAGCGGCGTGATCCGCCCCTTGATCTCGGCCGACTTCACACTGACATTCGTCTGGATCTTTCTGGCCTGGCGGCGCAGAAACCCGGTGCGCACCCCGAAATCACTATTGATGCGCTGCCTGGCTTCCTTTCGGCCCACGTTCAGCACACGGCCCATGGCCTTCTTGATGTTCTGCACGGCCTCTTTACCAGCCTTCGCATAGTTCAGGAGCCCCGCTCCGTTGACCTTGATCTGGATGATCGCCACTAGGCCACCCCCGTATGCAGGCGGTATTTTCCGATGATATCTTGCGCCAGGCTGCCCCAGCCGAGGTTGACGTATTGCACATTCCCGTCGGCCACCGACCGCGACCGCACGCCGACGAGATTATTGATCCCCTTCTCACGGGCGGCCCACACCAGCTCGATCGCGGCCTGTTCCAGATCCGTCGGGATGACGGCAAATCCGCCAACATAGGTCAGCTTGATGTTCCTGAGCCCCTTGCTAAACGTCATTCCATCGAGGCGAATGACCCCCGCCTCGGCATCGTCGATCACGTAGCTCGACGCCGCCAGCGGCGTGGCATAGGCGCGCGCCGGATCGTCCCAGATATTGGTAATGCTGATGAGCGGCGGACTGGCCACGATCAATCGATCACGCCAGTCGTCCCCGTGGAAGTATTCCGTCACGGTCGCCTGCTCAAAGGTGCGCTCACACTCCCGTTCCAGCCATTCCTGCACGGCAGGAATCAGGCGCGCCAGTTCGGCATCGTGCTCCTGGTTCTCAGGCTCGATACCGCGAAACGCTTTGCAGGCTGGCACGGTGGTGAGCGACATGGGCTATCGTTTCCGTTTCGATACGTGCAGCTGGACGCTGCCAGGAAGCATCTCCAGCTCTGAGTTGACGTAGTCCGCCACGCCATCGCCTTCGACGACTTGCTTCGCGAACTCCGGCGAGACGGCATAATCCACACCACTGAGATGCACCCCGCAGAGCGTGGCCCGCGAGGTGCTGAACCGGATGGTGACGAGCGAATCCTGGACCATGGTTAGGCCGTGCCCTCAATCGGATTGGTGTGCGATTCGTATTTATCGAGTCCTTGCGTCACGGGCACCTTGCGGGCCCGATACTGCAAGGCCCAGATTGGCCCCCAGTCGCTGTTCGCGACCGCGCGTGTAATCACGCAGCGCACGTAGCGTTCGTTCGGGCGCTTGATGTCGATCGCCACCGATTTGTTATCGTCGGTATCGATGAAGGCCTGGCTGGTGCCGATGAGATCCGCCGCGTCCGCCATATTGGAGGCAGCTCCCTGCTGGGCTTTGATGGTCGCCGTCCCTGTCGCCAGGACTGTACCGGTCGACGTCAGGAAGACCACGCCGTCATAGCCCGACATGTCGACGATGCCGGAGTTGATGGCGCTCGTCCCCGCGGCGGTGGCGTCATTGAGTTTCGTGATTTTCGTTTCTTCGAGTAGATTGCCGATCGGTCCCATGGTGCCTCCTCCTCTCCGTGTCTGATCCTCTCGCTGGCACCTCCGACGAGGCGCCAGCGCGGGATCATGATGCTGTCTTCACTTCGTCAGGCTTAGGCCTGGATCAGGTGCTTCACCGGATTGGTGCCCGCATCGACCAGATCGCCGTCTGAGCGCAGGAACGCCAAGAAGCCGACCTGTAAGGCGTCGGCATACCGCTCTTCCAGACGAAGGAGGATCACGTTCCCCGCATCACGAATGTGATAGTTCGAGAAATCACCGAACAGCACGCTCTTGAGGCCTGTCGTCGCGGCTGGAATGTCCTGGTTGATGATGTAGGGACGACCCAGGATCGTATCGGGCATCCCGTTCGCCATGGGAGCCCAGACGGGCATGTTGGCCGAGTCTTTGAGTTTGCGCACGAGACCGAGCGTGGTGAAGTTCAGCATGTAGCGCCCATTACCCTGATAGGACGGATCGACGCTGTGCAGGAGATCGACCATTTCATCGTAGGTGATCGCGGCGGCGCCGGCTGCGGTCTTGCCAAGGGTCGAGGCCGTGACGACGCCACGCGGCTTCGCGGACCCGTCACCCGTGGTGAAATGCGTATTCTGGATACGCCCGATGCGCTGGCCGAGCTTGCGTCCGATATAGACATTCAGATCGACAGAGCTGTCCTGCAGCAATTGCCGCGACACCTTGACGATCTTGGAGCTGTAGAGGAAGCTCTGCAGGACCACCTGGCCGAAGGTGATATCCCCCTCATTGTGGGAGGTGTTTTCGTTGATGATCTCACCGGCCACAGCGGTGTCATTATCCGTGGGGATCGGAAGATCGGCGCCGCTGGCCGTGGGCACAATGGTCGATACGGCGCGCATCCCGCCGAACGCCTTCATAGCTTCCACGATGGGGCGCATCGCTTCATCGGGCACCGCGTAGCCGCCGCCTGCACCGGTCCCCCCCCCTTGAGCGGCACGAATGTTCACCCCGCCGCCCATGCGCGGATCGCCCACATAGCGACCGGCCATCCGGGCACGATCGTCATCGCTCAGCCCGGCAATGCCGAATCGCACATAGTTCAAATAGGCGGCATTGTTATTTTTCGTGTCGTCATCGACCTGATCCTGCGAGAGGTGCTCCCGTCCAGCTCGTTGTTCGATGCGGCGACTCAGATCCTGCTCGGCATTCGATGCCCGTTCGTGCCGGTCCAGATCCTGCTTAATGGCGTCCGAATCGGCCATCATCGCATCGAACTTTACCTCGTCCTCTTTGCTCATCTTCTCCTGCTTGATAATGGCCTGCGCATCTGCGACGAGCTTGGCGCGCTGTTCCCGAAGGGCTTTGATTTTCTCGAACGACATGGAATCCTCCTTGGTTATCGTGACGGCTCGCCACGTTCGACGAGCGCCAAACGTCGTCGCATGAGCGCGGCGCGGCGCGTGCTATCGGCATCGGGTGCTGAATCATCTGCGGGCTCCGTGAGAGCCTTCGGAGTTTTGGCATAGCCGGAGAGATCGAACGAAATGGCTGCGGCGGCCTGGCTTGGCGCACCTTGTACGACATCGGCCAACCCTGCCGCCTTGGCTTCCTCAGCCGTAAACCAGGTTTCCGCATCCATCCAGGCCTGCGCTTGATCTTTCGTGATACCCTGGCGCGTGGCATAAATCCCGGCCAAACTCCCGCCGATCTTGTCCAGCTTCAGGGCCATCTCGCGCATATCGGCGGCATTCCCGATGGCTAGCGCCCAAGGATTGTGAATCATCAGGAAGGCGGACTCGCCCATCGTGACGGTCTGGCCCGCCATGGCAATGATGCTACCGATACTGGCCGCAATACCGTCGATCTGCACGTGGATCGTAGCCCCGTGGCCCTTCAAGCTGTTAAAAATGGCGAGCCCGTCGAACACGTCCCCGCCCGGCGTATTGATCCGGACGTTGATCGTCTTGACGGTGAGCGCCTGGAGTTCTCTGGCAAAGTCCGCTGCCTTCACGCCGCCCCAACCGATATAGTCATAGATCAGCACGTCGGCTTGGTCTGAGGCGGCTTTTGCCTGGATGAAAAACCAGGAACGGGCCCTGTCTTGGATGGCGCGGGCCTGTAACGATTTCATCATCGGTCACTCCATGTGAGTTTCGGTGCGATGGTGGACCAGCTCGCCGCGTCGTCTAATTCGACGGCCTCATTGCGCGGCGTTCCTGGCGAAGCCGGAGCATTCAAGAGTTGCTGCAGGGGCGTGAGATTGGTCTGCACAAACAGCGTGTCACCGCCGGGCACTGGTGCCAGGTCCTCGGCTCGGCGAATCTCGTTCGTGGTGAGCCAGCTATTCTGGTGCCCGCTGGCGTAATAGGCCGACCGGGCTGCGCTATCGCCACGCATGAGACCCTGCACCTTGAACTGGGCATAGAACGGCGAGCGCGGGAACAGTTTGCGATTGAATTCCTGCTCAAACCGCGTCAGCCATGGCAGTAAGGTGAAGATGAGGAAGCCAAGCGTATTCTGCTCCACACCGGTGCCCCAGCTCGTCTGCTTATCGGTATGGCCGATCATGTGGGGCGGCACGCCGAAGAATCGCGCGATGTCCTCCACCTGGAATCGGCGCGTCTCCAGAAATTGCGCGTCTTCGCTGGTCATGCTGATATTCGTCACGTCGAGGCCTTCTTCGAGCACCATCGACTTGAAGGCGTTCGACAGACCGCCCTGCTGCTGATCGAACTGCGCCTTGAGGCGCATCTGTGCATCCTTGCTCAGCGTCTTGGGGTGCTTCAGGACTACACCGAGCCGCGCACCATTCGAGAAGAGTTTCGAGCCATGCTGCTCAGTGGCGAGCGCAAGACCAACGGCCTGCTTGGCAGCCGCCGTGATGACCGACAGGCCCTTGACGCCGTCGAATCCGAGCCCTGGCACATGGATCATGTCGGACTGATCGATGGTTTCGGTCGTGCCGTCCCCAACGCGCACGTGATACCGATTGCGGCCATTGACACGCTCGGGCGTGACGGCGCTGGAGGGAATCGGAAAGAGATCGATGATTTGATTGGCATGATTGCGCCCGATGGCGGCATAGGCATTCCCGCCCAGTAGCACGTTGGCGGTGAGAAATTCGCGCCAAACGCACGAGGTCATCGCGGGATTGGGTTCATCGTGCAAGAGATAGTAGGGAAGCGTGTCGGGGACTTCCACGGAATCGCCGTTGGATTTCCGGCGATAGACCTTGAGCGGCAGAGAGCCGATTGCTTTCGCAATGAGCATCACGCAGCCATAGACGGCGCTGGTCCGCATGCTGCTCTGCTCGCTAACCGACACACCGGCATCCGTGGTGCCGCCGAACAGATCGACGAGCCATTGCGCGGGATTCGAGAGCGATGTACTAGGATTCTCCGGCGATAAATTGAGAATCGCCGGAGACTCGCGGTGCTGCCAGAATTTCCAGTTCATCGAGATCCCATCGCGCTGAACCTCCAGAAAGAGCCCATACAGGCATAGAGGTATCAGGAGCGAGAGGGGTCGGATAGGTGAGCTTTTCAGACTTCTTCTGAGTTTTTCGGAAGGTTTCTGAGTTTTTCGGAGAAAAGATTAGGCGGGAACGAGACAACACTCGCATGTGAAGACACCGTCAGCAATTTGCTCGACGACTGGATGCACCGAGAACCGCATCAGTCGCCCATCGTACATTATCGACTTGCGGCCATAGTCACTCGCCCGAAAGAGATCCATGATGGCATTGAGCTCCGCAGCTGAAAAATATCTTGGCGCGATATATGCCATGCCTGACTCCATCAAAGGCGGATAGGTAGGTCTGTCGCGGAAAGGTTGGGTTTGTCATAGGAAAATTTCAAGGAAGATTGTCGACGGCGTGGAGGGGCTGGCGGCGGAGCCGGCTTCATGGCTGGATCAGGCGGAGGAGGGTTCTGCTGTTTCTTCATGTTACTCGGGGCCCTGGCTATCCATTGCAATTACTAGGAGCGACGATCAGCAGACGGCCCAGATAGATCTCTCATCTGATTACTCACACTCCTGATCTCGACGTTTTGCAACATCAAATCGATATGGCTGCTCGACAATAGATCGATCCAGTCATATTCTACGTGCAGCACTTTGACCCCGTGCGCCTTCCAGATCGACACAGCCAACGCCCGAAACGCATCATGCGCAGCCCGCTCTACCGACGGTTTCATTTTCTCACTCATCGTAGTCCTCCAAGAAAAGATGCTGGCCGATTCCGGCCAGCATCTGAATACTGCCTATATAACCATGCCTCACCCAACCTCACCCAACCCTACCAGACCTTACCCGACCAAACCGCGATTACTCGCTCGCCAACTCCGGATGCTCGACCGTGCCAAGCCTGCGTGAGCCCCGCTTCGACACCATCTGTCGCAACATGGCAGCCTTCACCCTCGCATCCGCATTCTCGCTGCGTTGCGCCGGAGACAGCTCTTCGATCCGCACACTATTCACCAAATCGACCAGTTCCTCCGCGGTTCGCCGAAGATCCTTTTGTTTTTCCTGCATCGCCCATCCCGTTTGCTCCGATGCCGGCACAACGGTATAGCCCTTCCCTTGATGGTTTCGAATGGCCCGGAGATGATCGTGCAGCAAGATCTCCTTAAAGCCAGTCATCTGCGACAGAAATTGAAATCGAATCTTGTCGGCTTGCTCGACTGGCATCTCCGGCGAAGGGACCACTAACCCGAACTGTTGATAAAACCATTCATGCGGCACGATCTGGCCGTCGGTAAACCCCGCCGCGAGGAATTGCTGCACTGCATGCCGATAGGGTGGATAGAGCTGAATCGCATCGCCGCCATCATGCGCGTCTTGATTCATATTGCCACCTCCACGGAAAACCGTCCATACCGTGGCCGCATCTCCATCAAGCCGCACTTAAACCCCGCCTCTTCCAGATACTGCACAACCTCCTGGCGGTTGATAATCTTTTCATCAAAGCTCACCGTCGCGAGAGCCGCCCAGCTCAGAAAGATCGGCCGACACCGCATGATCCGCTTGCGATCAATAGCCACGCTGCGCACATCCACAAACTCCGGCGCAGCGAAGAGCAACTCGGGATCTCTCGGCCCCTTATACTTCAGGGGCAACTTATCCTCCATGACCATGACGCCCCGCTCAATATCTTTCCCGCGCATATGTCCACGCGCGGCCCCACGGAGCGCGGCTTCCAGTACCACGCCAGGGATATACGGTCCGACCAGCTTGTCACAATAGAGTCCGCCCAAGAATTCCAATTCTGCCAACTTCGCCAGCTCCGCCTCTGTTTTCTTTCGTTTACTGCTGATCGCCCGCATCTCTTTTGTGATAGGGTCCAACGGATTCGCCAAGCGCACATTGTGCATCAAAAGCGGACTCTGCCCTGTCAGTGTCACTTGCAGCGTGTCCATCACAAAACCTCCTTAGTTAAAATAAAGGAAACCCTACCAAACCAAACCACACCCCACCCCACCAAACCGGACCCAACTAAGCCTCACAGATATTTCTTCACCGACTCCGTCAACGGCCGGCGATAGCCGCCTGGCGTTCGCATAAACTCAATTTTCCCTGACGTCATGTAATTGTCTATGGTGCGCGGCGTCACCTCTAAGAGAAACGCGGCCTCCTCGATGCGGAGCTTCGTCTTCTTGAGTAATTCATTGGGATCGTACATGAGTCCTCCGTTACGCCCCCGGCGTTTCGCCATCGGTTGGGCCTCCTAGTGTGAGTAACCCTCGGGACTCATACACCGAGGTCGTGGTGATGTGCCGCATCGCGCGATCGAGCGCGAGCAAAATGCCGATGATGCCGTCGATCTTCCCTTGACTGCTCGCTTTGTCGGGCTTCAGATTGCCGGCCGGATCTTCCCGCACCGCCACGTTGTTCGCCATCCACTTGAGCACGGGATGCCCGCCGTGGTGCAGCCGCTTTTCCAGCAGCCGCCGTTCAAACTCCTTACAGGGCCCCGCCATGCTCATGAAGCCCATGCCGCAGGCCGCGACCGTGAGGCCCTCATCCGCTAATTGCATCGAGAGCTGATAGCCCTGGAACAGCCGGTCGACGGCGACTTCTTGGATCTGAAACATCTGCGCATCTGCGAGGATCTGCGCTTTGACAGCGTCATAGTCGATCGCGTTGCCTGGCGTGGTCATGAGCCAGCCGTCACGAGCCCAGGCCTGGTATTGATCGGCGTAGGGATTCCTCCGTCGATCGGGCGCATCCTCATCGGCCTCTTTGTGCAATCGCGCCTCCGGGCACCAGAGCCGCGGGAGGATGGTCACCTGGTCCTGGACGACCGGATCCGGAAACAGCAACACCCAGGCGGTGAGGTCCGAGACGCTGGAAAGATCGAGCCCGCCATAGCACAACCGACCGCGCAGCGATTCTTCGTCGATCGGCGGGCCCGCGTTGGCGTCCCAGAGGAGCATGTCAATCCAGCGCGTGACCTGCTGAGTCCACCTGTTCAACTCAAGCCTGAGGAATGTATTCAGGAAGCCTGGCAGTTTTGCGGCCTTCCGTGCGTTGTCACGCATGTAGTCAAGCTTCTTACTCACCCCTAAGTTAGGGTTCGATTTATACCAATTGCGTTCGTCCTGCCAATTGTCCCCCTCATCCATCGCGTAGATGGTGGCAAAGAACTGATCGTCCTGCACGATTCCGCGCAGCACTTGCTCGGCATAACAGTGCAGCTCCCAGGAAATAGACGCCTCGGTTTGATCGGTTCCAGCGGTGGTGATGGAGAAAATCAGCGGTTGTTGGCGCGCGCCTGTCCCTGTCGCAATGACGTCGTAGACGCCCCGGTTGCGATGCGCATGCAGTTCGTCGATGATACCGCAATGCACATTCAATCCGTCTAGCGTGTCTTCATCGGCGCCCAATGGTTCATATTTCTGGTTCCGGTCGACACGGCTCAGATTGTTCTTATAGATCTGAATAAGATTAGCAAGATTGGGAGTCGCCCGAACCATGCGGGTCGCTTCGCCATGGACGATGAGCGCCTGCTCCTTTTTCGTGGCCGCGCTATAGACCTCCGCCCCCGGTTCTCCATCGGCAAAGGCCATATAGAGCCCGACCCCAGCCGCCTTGGTGCTCTTCCCGTTCTTCCTGGCCTCTTCATCGTAGACCGTGCGAAATCGCCGCGTGCCATCCTCACGCAACCAGCCGAAAATCACCCAGATCTGAAACTGTTGCCATGGTTCAAGCGTAAACGGCAGGCCGGCCCATTCGCCCTTGCTGTGCTTGAGATAGGAAAAGAATTCAATAACCCGCTCGGCCTTCTCCTGATCGAACCGCAGGCCACGGCTGGGCCCCTCGCGCAAATCGTCGACCTGGCGCTGCACCGCCAGACGAATCAATTCCCCGGCAATGACCGTCCCATCGAGCACGCCATCGATATAGCCCTGCACCGTCTGCGCGATCGGCGACAGCAGCGGAGGCGGCGGGACGCTCTTGCGGCGCCGGCGAGTAGTGGACGGTTCTGTCGTCACGGTAGGTTGCATGGTCAACCGAGCTGCCTCAGATCAGGCCTGGAGAATGAGGCTAAGAACGGGTTGATGACCGCTGACACTTTGGCATAGTCCTCTAAGGTTAGACGACCAAGCGCTTCCCGTGAAAGTCCCAATACCGATGCGAAAAATATCTCTCCAAACACTGCGGCATTCCCCAGTGATTCACGATTGGCCCGCAAGAGATGCAGCGCCAGAATCGGCGTCTCAATGATCAGTTCATCGACCATGCGCCCGCCGTCATCGATTGACGTATCCAGCTTAATGACGATCATGCAAGGCCTCCACATCTGACGTCCGTATCCCTCGGATCTCCCCGGTCTCACGATGCACAAACCAATAGCTGCAGCGCGGCAGGCCGTCGATGTCGGCCGGTGTCAGCGGACTGTCCGAGCAGGTCTGCGGCTTCTCTGCCTGAAGCCCGCAGCGATCGCCGTCCAGCTTCGGGCAGGCCATCAACAGCGGCCCGCGAATCTGAAACACCGGAATCCCGCCGAGCTGCTCGACTCGCCCAATCGGCTCACCGAAGCGCACCCGGCCATAGGCCTCATCGGCAAGCGGTACCCCGATAGTGATGAGGTTCGTCGCCTGCCGGCAGCAGTCCCCGCACTGGTTGCACTCGCCCTGCCGGATCCAGTCAGACCCCGTCGCCTGCTCCGCTCGCTGTTCTTCGGTCATCCCATTCCCCTCCCTGCAGACGTCTGCACTCATTGACGTTCCTTCGGCAACTGGATCGGCCCGGCCCATTCTTCCCCTGGATTTCCAATCATCCACGTCAACGACCCAAAACGCCAATATCCACCATAAAATATCAACGCATACGGGCGTGCTGTTCTATCTGTCCGGTACATGTACCATTGAAAATCTTTCGCGTCAGGCCTCTCCTTCGTCCACGTCAGGGTGAGGGCGGCGAGCTGGGCTAGGAGCTTGTCGATATATTTCTCATCGCTGACAATTCGATCTCTCCACGTAGAGCGATGCATCAATATGCCATCGTTCGGACAGAGCGGAACTGTGTCTGTGTTTGGCCCTACCGCCCCTGATTGAATATAGAGAACTGTTAGTACTTGCACGCAGGAACATTGCGAGCACTCCCATGAACCAGGAATATAGGTCGCCGCATCCCGCTCCTCCGTCATCGTGGCAAGTTGCTGCTCCAACTCAGTCACGCGAGCCTCGGCCTTCTCGGCTCTACAGGCCATGCAGTTCCCATAGACCGTTTCCCAATAGGTATTATGCTTGCCACAGGGTGAATTTAGATTCGTCATGTCGTCGCCTCGCTGTGAGCGTGGACAAACTCCGGATGCTCTTGCCGCCACTCCTCCCAGCTCTCGTCGGTCAGCTTCCACTGGATCCACTCCGGATGATCCGGCTTGGCCGCGAAGGGCTTCCTTCGCGCCTTGCACCGCTCACAGAGCATCGGCAGCCGCTCAGACATCAGCCGATGCTTCTCGCAGAAATAGAGACCGCAGCCACGATCTCCACCGTAGGGCTCGCCACCGCAGACATAGCTCAGACCTCGATCAATCTCTTCGGTGCATCCAGGATGATCGCACAAGGCCGGCACGCCATAGCCAATGTCACGCTGCCATTTGTCGTCATATCCGATTGACCATCCCATCCTGATTTCTCCCTATCCCAACAGCCTGGCCATTCCAGGCAATTCAGGCTGCTCCTCGTCTGGCAGTTTTTTAACCCGCGTATGCGCCACGGGAGACGCGCCCAGCTCGGCCAACGCCTGGTGATACGCCCGACGGGCCCGATCGCGCATCCCAACCGCCGGGTGCTCTCGCAACATCGTGCCAGACTTCCCCGCCGTCTCGTAAAAATCACTACCCGCCGCCTCGAGTACAGCTGCCGCCCGGCGCATCTGACTGAACGCATCGACCGCCACCAGCACCATACCGGCCGACGCCGGCGAGAGAATCGGCGCGAGCGTCGACACGAGCCGGTCCCATTCACGTGAAGCCTCTTTATCGAGACCGCGGGGCTTACTGAGCTTCGAGCGGACGAACGGCGCATCCGATTCGAACGGCGACGCCGGAGAGGTCGACCGCTTCCCGGGATTGCCGGTCAACAATTTCATCGCGAGATCTTTTGGCTTACGACCCTTCATGCGACACCTCCAAACGCGCCACCGGCGCAACCGTTTCACCGTTCATTATCAGTCTTCCTGCATCTTTTTGTTTTCCAATTTCGCGGCGGCATATCGTGAGGGAAGACAATCGGTCTAGAGTCAAAACCCCTAGAGATTCGACCCCCCTACCCCCTATTAACATTGCCGTCGCTCCCTCGCTGTCTTTTGCTTGTGACAGAACCCACAGAGAGGCTGCAGGTTGCGTTCGCCATCCGTCCCACCCTTCGCCCTTGGAATCTTGTGATCTACGTCCGTGGTGGGCTTGCCGCACTTGCAGCAGCATGGATGGCGCCGGATGTAGTCCTTCCTGAACTGTTGCCACTTATATCCATACCCGCGAGACGTCGAACTCCCGCGCCGATCATCGTACAGTCTGACCTCCGGTACCGGCCTCGCCTTGCGCTGATGCGTGGAACACGGTCCAATCACCGGACATCCGGAGAATGAACAGGGTCTTAACGGCAAATTCGGCATACTATCTCCCTCATCACGCCGCTCTGGACTCTGCGACAACGATCGTCTCGACTCCCTGTAGTACGGGCCAGATCTGCTCTGGCTCCCAGCCCCACCAGCCCATCGATGGATAGGCGCGCTGCATGCCTTCTAGCCATTGCGCGAATAAATCAAAGTCGTGGGCTTGCGCGGGATAATTGCAACATCGGGCATGCCATCGACAGTAGTGATCTTTCCCGTCGAGCGTCGTACTCACCGGCATCTGACAGGCGTGATTCCACGGACAGAGCCGCCACGTTATGCCGGTCGTGGGATTGATGATGGTCCGCATCGTTACAGCTCTTTCCCGACCAATCGGTTGATTTGCGCACGCACCTCATCGGGCATTGGAATCAATTGCGGCGCCGGCTGTGGGAGGGCCTTGATATACTTTCCGTTGATGTGCTGCAGCGCCATCCGCAGCTCATGCACGCTCGGCCACTTATCGCCTTCCGCAAAGCGGGCCGCCACATCCAGCCACGCATCGCCCTGCGCCCATCGCAGCTTGCCGTAATAGAATTCCATCTGCGCGGATGCTTCCGCGCTCGCGACCAACTCCTTGGTCTGTGGATCCTCCACCAGCCCACGATACCGCCACCCCCACGGCTGCAGCAGCAGCAGCTTCCAGCCCTTTGCGAATAGGCCCATCGGCATGGCGTATTGATCGCTCATAGCAAATCCACCAGGCTTTTCGATTGGATCTTCGGCTGATCGAATCGACTCAGCGCCTGACGACCTGTGGCCCATTCGGTTCGCAACTTCTCGGCGTCCTGCAGCAGCAGATTCACCGGGTGCATTTTCTCGGCATACCAGCTCGATCGATGCGTGACGTAGAATGCCGCCACCAGCGGAGACTCATCCACCCCGAGCTTATCGACCAGCTTACAGAGCATCGCGCTCACCGTTCGATTCCGCACCGGATCGACCCTGTATCGCATCCGATACGCCTCCGCGTAGGCCGCATATGTCGCCGCACTCTTCGCCACCGGTCGCGGCAGGTCGATGACCTGCCCGACATCTTCCTGTTCCTGTTCCTGTTCCTGTTCCTGTTCCTGTTCCTGTTCCTGTTCCTGGCTTCGGAGGGGCTTGGAAGGGGCTTCGATGGGGCTTGGCGAAGGATCAGGATCAGCGCACGCCGGTAGACAAAAACTCACCGCGTAGAATCTATGAAACAGCTTGAAAAACTTCGTGTTTTTGTACTGCAGCAGTTCCCGCCAGATGCCCTTGCAGCGTTTATCTTTAGGGTCCAACTCTTCATCAATCTGAAAACGAGCCATTTGGTAGACCCAAATCACCTCAGACACCTCGTCGTAGTCACAAAACTGGGCTTCGAAGAGGCTTCGAAGGGCCTTCGAAGCCCCTTGCAAGCTCATCCCTGTTTCGTGGCAGAGCGTCGGCATGGGTAGATAATAGAGGCCGATCATATTGGCGGCCGGACAGGTCATCACGTAGATGGCGATCACCTGTGCATCCCGCCCAATCTTGCGTATTTTTTTACCCGTCTCACCCGTCCAGAACGTCGGAGCGACTCGCCCATAATCACGCATCAGTTCATCCCCACCCCAGTTGGGCGAGGCCACTTCGCCTCGCTTTCCACCAGTTTCACCGTGAGATCAGCCACCTGATCGGCGAGTTGCATTCTGACCGCCAGATTGTCGCGCTGAGCCTCGGCATAGCCAGCGTCAGACGCGCGCAAGACAGACAGTTGCGTTGAAAGGCTCTCAATGCGCACGGCCAACTCCTGGATCTTCGCCTGACCTGTCTTGTGCTGTGCACGGAGGACGGCATCGCTGGCCAGGATGCGCCTCATGGTCGCCCGCTGAATCTCGGGGTTATGCTCAACCGTCAGATCATGCACGAAAATTTCCATGGTCTCTCGCGTCATCGGCTCATCGCACGTTCCATCATCGTTCACCGCTGTGCGCGACTTGTCATCGTCGATATTTTCAAGCGGACAATCGCTCACGCCAGCTCCTTCTCTGCTTCAGCCATCGCCCAGTTCAGTTCGGCCATGGCCGCATCACTTCCGCCACAGTCAGGATGCCGTTGTTTGCTCAAGTCCCTATAGTCGGCTCGCGCACGATCGAGCGAAACACCTGCATCCTCCTGGTAGCCCATCACCGCCCGCCAGGTGTTCGGCGCCGGGAGCGACAGAAAGCCGCTGAAGGCCCGCTCCATAATCACGGCCCCGCCATGCCGCTCGATCGCCCGCATGGCACCGAGGGTTGCCGCAATCGCAGCCAGGTTGTCGGCAATGCGGGTATAGAGATCGATCGCGATGACCTTGTGATCCGCCTCCTTGCCCTTTTTCCAATAGACCGCGACTCCTGGATTCTCCGGTTCCTTCTGACTGGAATACGGCAACCCGTCCAGCCGCACCTTGAGATCCGTCGAAATGATCGCATCCCCTTCGCGGACCCCCATCGACCTGAGCTGCTCCAGGACGCGCTTCGTGCCCTCTGAGATGGTCACCTCGCTCTTATTCGACCATGACTGGTACGTCTCGCCCGTACCGCTGGATCGCTGAATCCGCTTCGAAAACTTAGCGGATCGGCGCTGCCCAGGCTTCGTGCGCTTCCAGCCGTTAGGCCAGGCGAGGGGATAGTTCGTCATGCCAATACCCCTGGAAATCCCCGCACGCGCAGATCCACCGGAAACGCTTTGATGTTGGACCCTTTGCGATCGATCCGTCCTTGTAATGCTCGTATGTCGCCAATGAATCGCTGGCCGTCTTCCATCGTTGGCTTGTTCGGCATTGTCGACTTACAGAAGGCCCCCAACTGCTTCACGAATACCGGCACGCCTGCTTCCTGGCACTGATCCTTGATCGACCGAATCCACGCCAGGTCACAGGGCCGCGCCCTTGGTCCGCTTTCGCCCCCGACGACAACCCAATCAATATAGCCATCGCCCCCTCGGTAACTGGGCGATGGAGGACCAGGAGCGGGCATCCATGAACGGAAATCCGATCCAGACTTCCAACGAATGTCCACCGGCCCCAGCAACGGCTCGGCACTCACCCACCGCACCGCCGCGGGCGTTTGCAGGAGGATCGGAATCCGCTCGTCCGCCGTCGCCTGATCCTCGACCGAGACGCCGAGCCAGACGTTGGATAGAGGCCACTGGCCTGACTCAACTCCGCGATCAGCTGCCAAGTGAAATATCCGTCCGCCCGTCGAATTCTTCCGCATGAATTCCAACATACGGCCAGGCCTTTTCGTGAGCACCTGATAGGTGTGCCGAGGAGATCTAGCCATAACGACAAATACTTTTTCGATGAACTCATCCGGCACATCCCGATGAAACAGATCGCTCATCGAGTTCACGAAGATCTTGCGCGGCTTCTTCCAATGCAACGGCTCGTCGAGCAGCCATGGGACCGTCTTCACAGTCCCGATCCAACTCGGCCCATGCTGACCGATCATCGTCAGGCCCTCGTAGGGCTGCCCTGGCCCGCTAAACCGGTGCGCCTGCTTCATGGCATAGCAATTCCGGCACCCGGCGCTCACCAGCGAGCAGCCCCGCACCGGATTCCACGTCACGTCCGTCCATTCGATCGAGGACTTCGCGCTCATGGTTTCAACCGCTTGAACGTGATCGCCCAGACCCAGGGGTTTGCGTCCCAGGAGCAAGCGCCGTTGATGGAGTCCCAGAGCGCCGCGTATTGCAACTGGGCCCTCGTAAGCCGTTTCTCTCTAAGATCGCATTCGCCTTCCCACAGGGAAGCACCCTCGGCAATCGCATCCTCGCTGCTACAGTCTTGCAACCGCTCTATGCGAACATTCGTGATCTCCAGCCGGAGGCGGCAGGCCCATTTCGGCATGAAGATTGACGGTCTCCATGTAGCATTCCCGCTTTCGATCACATCCAAGAGATTCGCCTTATACTTCACGTCCTCTATGCGTTGCTGATATTCATATTCACGGCCTCCGACAACTCGCCACGTCTCCCGCACCCACAGCCGATCACCCACTGCCCCGAACGGACACAGTGCGGATATTTCGCCTGCGCCCAATTCATTTGCAGATAGTTCGCACCCAAAACTACGGTCAATTAACGGCGATTTCACAATCCTCCGCGTCTGCACCTTTGAACCGTCAAGGATTGCTTGCACGTTGCCCGGCGTGAAAAGGATCGGTGTTTCTTTCATGCCATCTCCTTCAGTAAGGCCAGCGCCTCGCCCACTGCCGCCAGATGCGCCGGGCTGCCCTTGGCCGTGTAATAGCCCAGCATCACGCGCTGGCGTATCGCGACAGGCAGGCTCGACCAATGAAACGGGCAGGCCAACTGCGAATCCTTCCGACTCTCCGGGCATATCGGCACAGAACAGGGCTTCATCGATCTCCGCCTCCCGCGTGGACAAGGTCGGGGCCGGCATGAGCGGTTGGGTGACCGTTCCGGCCACCGCCTCGCGTGTTCAGCTCGGCCAGCGATCGGATCGCCCGCCGCACCGTCCCTGTTTGTCAATCGGTACAGGGCCACCACTCTCACGTGAGATCGATCGGCGCCGCTCATTCGTTCTCCAGCCCCACGGCTCGGCCGAGTCGCTCACGGCACGGCTTGCAATGCCGAATCTTCCGTCGATGGGGACTCCTGAACGATTTCCCGCAATCCAGGCAGTCCAGCCTCGCGGCAAAGTCCGGCTCATCGAGCCATGCCCCGCGCGACTCATTCGTGAGTCGCATATAGAGCCTCCGGAACCGCTCGGCTCTTCTCACCGTGATGAATTGCTTCCCGAATTTTATTTCACCGGATCTATAGCCAAATAACTTGGCCAGCCTGCACTTGGTATAGCCGGCGCTGATTAATCGGCTGACGCAACGCCAGGTCGATTGCGCCGATACCAACGCACCATCTGACCGCATATCTACAGTGACATTGAGTATCCGGCGCTCAGATTTGGCACGGAGATGCGTCTGCCTTCCCAATCGAATGTTCCTGATCGTTGTCTCTGGAATATCAGTCACGGCCGAGACAGCTTTATATCCCAGGCTCAACTTGGCCAATTTTTGGATATGGATACGTGCCCGCTCGGCCGAAACAATGCCGTTCCAATCTCCGCTCTTTCTCGCTTGCCGGCGGTGGCGTTCGTAACTACTGTTTGCCCGGCGACACTCGATGCACTTGCACCCAGCCAGATACCGTAACCGATCCCCATGCGGGCGAGACGCGCCAAGCTCAGACACCGGACGAAGGCCACGATTGAGCAAAGAGACCTTCATTGCCCCTCCTTCCTCCGCGCCTTGGCCTTCTTCGCCTTCTTCGGTGCAGACGTCTGCGCCGGCTGCTTGTTCTCCGGCTTGGCCAGGAACGTCGCCGGGTCCAGGCCGCAGGCCTTCATGACCCTCGCGCCATAGTCTCCGCCGTGTTCGAGCTTTCTGGAAAAATGCAGCCATCCCAGGTGGCGCAACAGATCCTCGGCCGACGTCCCAGGCGGGACCATCTGCAGGATCGCCTTCGATTGCCCAAAGCCGCGCATCTGCTCGATCAGCGCGTTAGCCAGTACACCGCCCGCCTTCCACGACAGCTTCTTAATCTGTGCCGCCAGTGCCATTCGCATGGCCGGCACGGCGGCATCCCATCGTTCACGCGCCTTCCGCTCGCGTTCCTGCTGTTGTTGCCAGGTGTCAGCTTTGGGCTTCTCCGCCTTCTTCGACGGCGCCGCGCCACCGGCCTTCTCCTTCTCGCGTTTCTGCTTGGCCCGGATCTCGGCGCCCCAATGGACCTCGCAGCGCTCCTTGTTCGTGCAGACCAGGAACGCCTCGCCCTGCCCCGCGCCAGCCGCGATGACGCCCATCACCGATCGCTCGCAAGTCTTCGAGCCCTCTTTCCCGTCCGCCCGCCTCCAGGCCCGTTCGCCGTAGACCTTGTCCTTCGAGGCCCGCCGGACATCCTCGTCCGCGAGATAGTCGTGGGTGATCTCAATGATCTTCGTCTTCGCCTGTGCCGCCTCCTGGATCTTCGAGACTGTGTCGGGAAAGAGAAACCCGTCCGCCGCTTGCGCGTTGAAACGGATATGCCGCTTGATATAGTCAGCCAGCTCCCGCACCGAGACGGCCTTAATCGGTGGATTATCACCACCCTCGGCCTGCTCGTCATAGAGCAGTTGCTCGATCCGGAAGAGCCCGCCGTTCCGATAGTCGTTCGGCCAATCGCCGATCGCCTTGGCTTGGTCCGTGAGCGGCAGCCGGGCGAGCAAAATGGCATGGCCCGCCTCGATCTTGCCTTCCCAGAACAGGGCCCGCGCGGCCTTGGACAGCGCCAGCAGCTTCACGCGATCATAGATATATTTCACCGACTTCCCGACCCGCTCCGCGATCTTCGCCGGATCCATCTGATAGGGCGCCGCCATCAGGGCTTCATAGCCTTTGGCTTCATCGAGCGGATGGACGTCCTCACGCTGCAGGTTCTCGATCGTGAGGACCTCCATGAACTGCTGGTCCGTCATGGTCCGCACGATGCAGGGCAAATGCGTCAGCCCCGCCAGCTTCGAGGCGCGATAGCGGCGATGGCCCGCCGCCAGTTCAAAGCCCTTGTCGTTCGGCCGCACCGTCGCCGGCGTGAGCACCCCGACCTTCCGGATGCTGTCAGCCAGCTGCTCCAGCGCCGGCCCATCGAAGTGCCGCCGCGGGTTGTGCTTCGATTCATGAATCTCAGCGAGCGGAATCAGTTTGTAGTCACTGGTGGCATTCGACTCAGACATGTGAAACCTCCAGATCAGTTAAAACTCTACGGTTGAAATTTCTCGAACTCCCGCAGGGCCTTCATGGCGAGCGATGGATCGCCAAACAGAATCGCCTGCCAGACCTTCGCCTTGGCTTTCTCCAAGCGAGCCTGACGAGCCGCCGCAATCGTCCGCTGCTGCTCAGCCCACGCATCCACAACACGCTTCGCGGCCACCACAGACTTAGGCAGTGTGGGCTTCTGACAGGTCGCATCATATTTCACGCGACAGAGCTGCCCGAGATGCTCTTTCAGATATTTCATCTGCTCACGATTCATGGGAGTACTCCTCATTCTCTCGCCAGCTCAGCACCGCAAACTCATCCGGACGCAGACCTAACCATTCACCCGCGCGGTCCTTCACCTGCACGGCTCCCCACTTATTACAGCCGCATTCATGATCGCCAGCAAGGGCCCCCACACCACTGAACGGAAAATCACCAAAGACATCACGCTGCAGGCGTACTGTCGCCGGAACAAATTGAGGAACCTTCCTGAGAAACGCCGCGTGGTAGTAAGCCAGCGCCTTTTGCTCATCAGTCATGCCCTAACTCCTCATCTTGGTTGCGGGGGCTGGACTCGAACCAGCGACCTTCGGGTTATGGGCCCGACGAGCCACCCCTGCTCCACCCCGCATCGCCATCCGCCGCACCACCGACCGCGCCCGTTTCGCCACCGAGGCCAGCCCTTGCGCCCGCTTCATGCGCCACTGGCGATGCCGCTGGCGCATCACCCGCCCGTTGCAGGCCCGGCACCGCACCACATGCGGCGCGCTCACCGGCAACCCGCAATCGAGGCAGCCGCGGCGGCTCACCGCCCCACCACCTGCCGGACATCCGGCGGCACCGTCCGGCCCCGCTCAAGCGCCGTCGCGCCCAAGCCCAACACCAACAGCACCGCCAGAATCGCGAGCACCCAATGCGCCCAGCGATCTCCTCGCTCCGTGAGCGATGCCAGCACGCCCATCGCTAGCCGCTCCCGCTCCGCATCCGTAAACCCCGCCTCGCGCTGCGTCACGCCTGGATGGACCGCCTGCTTGAGCCGCACACGATGCGCCTTCATCTCCTCCCGCACATTCGGGACCGGTTGCGTGGTCGTCGTCGCCATCACATCCCTCCTTGGTTGCGAAGAAACTGTTCGAGACACGCCGCCCGCCGTTGCGAAATCTGCTGGAGCGTCTCAATCACCGACTGCATCTGAATATCTTCCAGCCGCATGAGCCCGAGATGGGTGTAGACGTTGTGCGTCGCGATCTGAAGTTCACGCCATTCCGCAGAGCGACAGAGCTGCTGGCGCTGGGAGTCCGTGAGCGGGCTCATCGCGCCGCCCCGTCTTCCTGGCCTGCGCGAGCAGGAGACGCCGGCACGGTCGCCCGCTCACACGTCAAGATGGCACGCCCATCTCGATAGCCCTGCTCGAATCGCCCCTGCAGATACAGGTCGGTGGAATAAGGGAAGCAGCAGGTCTCAAAGCGAGACGCTGCCCGCAGCCCCTGCCCCTCCGCCTCCTGGCCCGCCTCCAGACGATCGCATTCGGCAATCCGCTCGGCCAATCGTGCGTGCATCATCCCCTCCTGGTTGGTCCCGACCACCACAGCGTCCAACAGCCCAGCATCACGAACAGCACCATCGGCACCACGAACGCGCCACACAAAAAGCCGACCCAAAAGACGCTCATCGTCCCACCTTCTGAATCTCCTCCGCCGTCGACAGCAACAGCGCCACCATCCAGCTCTGCGGAATCCCCACGATGTGGCGCAACACCGCCTGTGTGAGCGACCAGGCCCAGGCAATCCGCTGCAGCTCATCCGGCACCGCCGCCAGCACCGCCCCGCAGGCCTGCACCCAGCCGGGAAACCGATCCGCATCCCACGGCTTGATCTCACCGGCCTGGCACTCCAACTCCCGGCGCATCTCCGAGAGGCAATCGTGCTCCCGCAGCCGCCCACAGACGCGGCTCACAACGCCCACCCCAGGCCATCCAGCGGGATCGTCAACGTGAGCATCGGCACCAGCGCATCCGTCGCAATGGGGTAGTTCGTCCCCGGCGTGGCGCCCCTGTAGTACGTGACCTCGCCGCAGAGCCAGCGATAGCAAAGCCCTCCGCCCACGCGCCACGAGCGGACCGTCCCGTGCCAGGTCATGTCCTGAGCCCGCACGGTGCCCGACTGCGTCGCCGTATCGTGTGTTTGGGTCACGCGGTGCCAAAACTGCGCGACGCCCGCCGTGAGATAGGGGCGGAACGCCTCCACCTGCCACTGATAGCCCACATACAACTCCCCGCCCTGCATCCGATCCGTCGCATTGAGATATTTGTCGGCCTTCCCGTGTTTACCCTGGAAGAACTCATCATCGCTTTTCGCTTCCGTCCAGGCCTGCGAGGTGCCCAGGCTCACGTAGCCGGCCCCGATGTACCAATGCTCTGAGAGCGTCTGCTCCAGGCCCGCCTTGAGGCCCAATGACAGGGTATCGAAGCCATGTTTCTGGTCCTTCTGGATCCAGGTGCCGTCCGTTGTGGTCGGAATGTAATTCGTGGCGCCGACCCCCAGCGTGAGCCGCGTCTCCGCCCGCACCGCAGACACAGACAGCACCGCCACCGTTGCGCCGATCCCCAGCAGCAACAGACAGCAATCCAGCGCCACCACGAGTTGCGCCCATCGTCGAGAGGAATTCATCGCGTCGCCTTTCCGCGCGGCGTCCAATTCCGCGCCTTCTCCTTGATGTAGGCCACCATATCGATCGACGGCGGAGGCGCGCTCGGTCTCGCCATCACCACCGGCCCCACCGGTAACGCCTCCACCACCTCGGCCCACACAAACCGCTTCATCGTCCCGGCGAGGCGAAACGGAATCGCCCCCGCCGCCACCAATCGCCGCACCGAGCGGAGCGACATCCGCAGCCGCACCGCGAGTTCTTGGGCTGTGAGGAGGTCGAGGTCAGACATTCTGGTTAAACCTTTGCGAGCTTGGTTGAACCTGGTTGAACTTCACAGAGCGGCTCCACCGTGCGAAGCTGCCAATACCCCATGCGCACCATGCGAACAAAACTCAGCCGAAACTCCATCGCCTCTTTCCAGATCTCGGATTCTGTCTTGCCACCGAGCGCAGCCAAGGCGAGGGCATCCTCGCGGAGGTCCGTCGGACACTTGAACGCCACGAAGTTGTCAGACTTTGGGCGAGGCACCATCAGGCCACCTGCTTGGTTGAGATGGCGAGATCCTGCTTCACGAGGTACTCGCCATGCTTGGAGACGGACCGGCTCTGCTCAGCCGCGCGCGCCATGAAGGCCTCGACGAGTTCTCGCGTGGTGTAAATTTTGATGCAGGGCTGCTTCGATGCTTTCGCGTGGGGGTGTTTCGTGCGCTTCATCATGGGCGCATGATAGGCCTACATTGCGCCCATGTCAAGACCATTGCATAAAATAATTCTAGACCTAGAATAGGCCTAGCCATGACCGACAAGAACGAAACCAATAAGCCTCGGGAAGTAAAGGTCTATTTCACGCCGACCGAGCTGGATGAGATCGAATCTTTTCGGATGGAATCCACCACATTGAAGTCCCGCAACCATTTATTTCACGTTGCGATCGACTACTACATGGAGATGGTCAAGCGAAGCGGGGGAGTCCTCACTGGTAAGGGTTTTCCCGTACAAATGGCAGCTGAATCTCCGAGTGAATATCGTATCCGAGGGAGAACCGAACACAAAAAGTAGGGCAGCCACTCGTCTCGGCGCTGGGCTAGTGGCATTGGTGGGCGGGCAACATCACAGCGTCATCGAGATGGGACGGTCCCGATACTGCCCGCATCATAAAATCGCATTACGAGACGGCACAATGTGCGACCACTGCCCCATCAGAACGATGAGAGATCTACCATGAGCGCCATTTATCTCTACGCCAAAAGCAAGAGCGGGCACGGCCCCCATGAAGTCAACGTGGACATCGAGGACGGTGTGCTATTGATTTCCTGCACCTGTCCGGCGGGTGAACGACAACAACTGTGCCGCCATCTCACAGGCATTGCCTCTGGTAACCCCTCAACACTTGAGACGCAGTCATCGGAACAGTTGGCCGCGCTCAATACGGCGCACGGGATGATCGGCCGCTCATCGTGCGCGAACGATATTCGTCGGCTCCTCGAACTCGAACAGGCCGCAGCCGAGCTGAAGATCATGAAACAGAAAGTTGTCGATGGACTAACTGACGGCTTTCCTCTTTCGTCATAAGGCCTTGCATGGCGCTTCGTGAATGCCCTGAGTGCGACAAATCCATCTCCACCGGCGCGAATGCCTGCCCGCACTGTGGATGTCCGCTACGCAGTGGGAAAAAGCGACAATCCTTATTCGGCCCACTTCTACTGATATTCTTTGTCCTCTGCGCTTTAGCTATCGCACTAGACGCGCCAACCAAGAAATTCGGCGATGGTTTTTACAGCACTGCCAACACCGTGCCGACGGCCCGCTGCAATGCCAGCCAGGCCGATACACTGATGGGTAAATTCATCAGTGCCGGCGTCATTCACAAGCTGGACTCAAATCGGGAAGTCCCGAGAATTTACATCCTGGAGGCATGGCATCATTTGACGATCGACGACAAACGCACGCTCGACAATGCGATCCAATGCCATCTCATGCGAGGGAC
>CXWL01119446.1_pt1 | contig 31703 bp, 26 predicted proteins | sample 590931 | NCBI WGS metagenome assembly CXWL01 (sample SAMEA3498368, study PRJEB10139) | groundwater metagenome | biome: water well; material: biofilm material | place: Germany | collected 2015-04-27
GGGGGAAGGTTAGGATGGGGGTAGAGTCGTGGAAGCGCGAAATTTCTACCCCCACCCTAGCCCTCCCCCTGCAAGGGGGAAGGGATGCCCGGTCAAAAGGATTATTTGGGTTCAACGGGCTACACCCCTTTTGCGGGCTCATTTTTCCCTGCGCAGCATCGCTTCCATATCCGCTGCCGGAAGCGGCCTGCTGAAGAGATAGCCCTGCATCTCGTCGAAGGAATAATAAGGGACAAAGGAATAATAAGCAGGAATAATAAGGGACAGACCACGATTTCCCGACGACGCCAAAGCCAAGACAGCAAGGTAGCCCATGGGCCATCAACTACCTTCGGATGCGCACGACCGCAACAAGGATAAGCGCTTAACGTGGCTTTTTCTGTGCCTGGTGCAGGACGCGAACGATTCTGGCCGCAGTTGGAGTGAGCCGGTAAAGAATCACAAACGGATATTGGCTGACGACAAGTTGCCTGTAAGGAGCGGTTTCCAATTTATGGCCTATCTCCGGGTGCTCGGCTATTTGCAGGATGGTCTTACCGATTTCTCGCCCGATTTTAGCGGTGGTGGCTGTTCCTGCTGTTTCGATGTAATACTCGGCGATACGCTTCAGGTCGCGGTGGGCAGATGCTAGATATTCAAGCCGCTTTCTTTGCATGGCGTTCTATGGCGCGGTCAAATTCGCTCATGGCTTGCTCATGCGTCGAAGTGGGCTTGCCTTCGCTGAAAACCTCGCCTGCTTGCGCTTCTGCTGCCAGCCATGCCTCATGCGCGTCCTTGGCGCGGGTCTCGGCCTCTTTGACAGCATCCCGTTTTTTCATGGCATCTTCTCCATCACCAACTACCGCTTTGATTCTACACTCGTTCAATTAAGCGACAAAGCCAATCTGCGTATTGGCGCTCTTGTGCCTGTGCCAGCTTCATCGGACATATCAACCCCGGTTCCGGCTTTGACTGTATCGTTTTCACAGTTAAGGGCACCTCTAAAAATTATCCATTCAGGGAGCCTCTATAAATTCAAAATACTAAGCGAGACAAGGCGCGAAGAAAATTTTAGCGCGCCGCATCTGTTTGATATGTAAGCGTTAAAAATTTTTTTAGTAACGCAGTATCGCGACGTAGTTTGGATTTATAGAGGCTCCCTTCATGCTTCGACAGGCTCAGCACGAACGGATAACTTGCTGATTTGTAATAATGGCCGTTCGCACTGAACGTGTCGAAGTGCAATTTTTAGAGGCGCCCTTAATGCGGGAACGTTGGCAAGGGTATCAATCCCTCGTCACCCGCAACAACTCTTCCAGCGAGGTCATCCCGGAAACCACCAGCCGCTCCCCGTCCTGGCGCAGCCCGCGCATGCCGCGCTGCACGGCGTATTCACGCAGCGATTGCTCCGCCGCACGGTCGTGGATCAGGCGACGCATGCCATCGTCCACCTTCATCAGTTCGTAAATTCCGGTGCGCCGCCGGTAGCCAGTGTGCCCGCAGGCGGCGCAGCCCACCGGGCGATACAGCACGGAGGGGCGCGGCGCGCTTCCCAGCATGGACAGTTCGGTTTCGTCCGGCGCATATGCTTCGCGGCACTCGGCGCACAGGCAGCGCACCAGCCGCTGCGCCAGCACGCCAAGCAGGCTCGATGACAGCAGGAACGGCTCCACCCCCATGTCGTCCAGCCTGGTTACCGAGCTCGCGGTATCGTTGGTGTGCAGGGTGGCCAGCACCAGGTGGCCGGTGAGGCTGGCTTGCACCGCGATCTGCGCGGTTTCGAGGTCGCGTATTTCGCCGATCATGATGACGTCGGGGTCCTGCCGCAAAATCGCCCGCAGCGCGCGCGCGAAGCTCATGCCTATCCTCGGGTTCACCTGGGTCTGGCCGATACCATCGAGGTCGTATTCGATCGGGTCTTCCACCGTCATGACATTGGTCACCGTCGCGTCAATGCGCGACAGCGCGGCATACAGCGTGGTGGTCTTGCCCGAGCCGGTGGGGCCGGTGACCAGCACGATGCCGTGCGGCTGGCGCACCAGTTCGTCCACCGCCGCCAGCGTCGCGCCATCCATCCCGAGACGGCCCAACTCCAGCCGCCCGGCATCCTTGTCGAGCAGGCGCAGCACGGCGCGCTCGCCGTGCCCGGTGGGCAGGGTGGAAACCCGCACATCCACCGGGCGGCCAGCCAGCCGCAGTGTGATGCGCCCGTCCTGCGGCAGGCGCTTTTCCGCGATGTCCAGCTCCGCCATGATCTTGATGCGCGACACCATCGCCGCGTGCAGCGCGCGGTGCGGTTCCACCACGTCCTTCAGCGTGCCGTCCACCCGGAAGCGTACCACCGAGCGCGTCTCGAATGGTTCGATGTGGATGTCGGAGGCGTGCTCGCGCACCGCCTGGGTCAGCAGGGCGTTGATCATGCGGATCACCGGCGCGTCGTTTTCCGCATCCAGCAAATCCTCGGTCTGCGGCAGGTCATGGATCAGTTGCGACAGGTCCATGTCCTGCTCGACATCGCCGACCATTGCCGCCGCCGAACCATCAGCTTGCGCGTAGGCCAGCGCCAGTGCGCGGTCAAACTCGTCCGGCGCCAGCAGCGTGGCGTGCAGCGGCACCGCCAGCACGCGCCGCACTTCGGCCAACGCCTCCGGCGCCGCACCCTCGCGCACCTGCACTGCGGCGCATTCCGCCGCGCATTTGACCAGCAATATGCCCTTAGCCTTGGCGAAGGAATAGGGAATCTTTCTGGAAACCTGACGCTCAAGCTGGAAGGCAGCGCGCTGATCCATGGCGGATTATCAGGGGGTGCCCGGCGCAACAGGCGGCGCGCTCACCGATGCGCTTGCGGGCGCAACGGGAGGCGGGTTGGGTAACGCAAGCTCCTGCCGCAACACCAGCTCGGGAAGCTCTGGCGCGGGCATGTCCGGCAGCAGGGCGCGCGCGGGCAACTGGCTGTTCTGCTGTTCGCCGCGCAAGTATTCGTAACGATCCTGCGTCAGGCCGTGCGAATCCGTGGCGGCGCGCAGCACGTGGGGGCGGATGAACACCATCAGGTTGGTCTTGGTATGCCGCCGCGTTTCGTGCCGGAACAGATTGCCCAGCACCGGAATATCGCCCAGCAGCGGCACTTTGTCTTCGCCGTTGCTGACCGAATCCTGGATCAGCCCGCCAAGCACGATGATCTGCCCTTCGTCCGCCAGCACGATGGATTCCAGCGAGCGCTTGTTGGTCACCACCCCGGCGGCGTTGTTGATGGTCTTGTCCTGCACGCTGGAGACTTCCTGGTAGATTTGCAGCTTCACCGTGCCGCCTTGCGACACCTGCGGCTTGATGCGCAGGGTCAGCCCCACGTCCTTGCGCTCGATGGTCTGGAACGGCGTCGCGGTAGCCGTGTTTCCGGTCTGCGCGTAGCTGCCGGTGATGAATGGCACGTTCTGGCCGATGATGATTTTCGCCTCTTCGTTGTCCAGCGTGAGCAGGTTGGGAGTGGAAAGGATGTTCGCGTTGGCGTCGTTTTCCAGCGCGCGCACCAGCAATCCCAGGTTTTTCCCGCGCAACAAACCGATATTCAGGCCGGCGCCGATGACTGGCGCGCCCTTGGCGATGCTGCCGGCGACGTTGAGGATATTGGTTCCATCGCCGCCAAAATTGGTCCCGCCGCCAAACTGCGCCCCGCCGCCCGCCAGCGTTCCGGACGTTCCGCCCAGGCTCTGCCACTGCACCCCGAACTCCGCCGCCTTATCCGCCGTCACTTCCACGATCAGCGCTTCCACGAACACCTGCGCGCGGCGCACGTCGAGCTTCTCCACCACCGCGCGCAGGTTGTTGTAGATCGCCTCCGGCGCGGTGATGATGAGCGCATTCGAAGCCGTGTCGGCCTGGATCATGCCGCCCCCGGATGGTGCGGCGTGCTGCCCGCCCTGGGGCGCGGCGGGCGCGGCTGCGGCGGAAACATCCCCGGACATCACGGCGCGCAGGGTTTGCGCCACCTTCGTCGCATCGGCGTTTTTCAGATACACCACATGGATGTTTCCCGGCGTGCCGGTTTCGGTGTCGAGCTTCTCCGCCAGGTCGCGCACGCGCGCGATCCGCGCCGGATTGTCGGTGCGCAGCAGCAGGCTGTTGCTGCGCGCGTCCGCCGCCAGCACGAACCGCTGGCTCGCATCCCCGCCGCCGCCAGCGGCCGCGTCCTGCAGCAGGCGGTTGATGGTCTGCGCCACATCCACGGCGGAAGCCCGCTTGAGCGGAATGACTGCGGGCGCTTCGGTGCTCGGCTGGTCTATCGCCTCCACGATCTGCTCGATGCGTTTCAGGTTGCTGGCGTAATCTGTCACCACCAGCGTGTTGCTGTTGGGGTAGGCGACCACGATGTTGTTCGGCGCGATCAGCGGGCGCAGGATCGGCACCAGTTGCGCCGCCGATTCGTATTTCAGGGCATACACCCGCGTTACCAGCCGGTCGCCCGCGCCGCGTGCGCCACCCGGCGCACCGGCGTGCAGCTTGGCGTCCGCCTCGGGCATCACCTTGGTCATCCCGCCCGACTCCACCGAGGCAAAGCCCTGCAAGCGCAGCGCCGAAAGCAGGATGTCGTAGGCCAGCGAAGCGGGGACGGGCGTGGAGGAAATGATGTTGATGTTGCCTTTCACGCGCGGATCCACCAGAAAATTGCGCCCGGTGATCTGCGACACCACCTTCACCACCTCCTCGATGTCCGCGTTCACGAAGTTGAGCGACACTTTCTCATCCGGCGCGCCCGTGGCAACGGCAGGCAACAGCAGCGCGGCGCAAACAACCGCCCGCCCCATCAACTTCGCAAGTTTACAAATCATGAAAATCACCCGGCAGTTATTGCCCGCTTCAACTGTTCGCTTATCTACTCTTCTCTTCCAGGTTCACCCGTCGCTGCGCCCCGCCCCGCTCCAGCAGCACATAACCGGGATGCACTTCCGCCAGCCTGACGCCGGGCAGCACGTTTTCACCGACCGCCACGCCCGCTTGCCGCTTTTCGTCCAGCTTGAACACCGCAAAACCGGAGCGCCCGTCGCTTCCGGCAAACACTCCCACCAGACGCACGTTCGGCCATGTCGCCGCTTCCGCAGCAGCAGCAGGAGCGACGACGACCGCCACGCCAAACAATCTTCCGGCCTCCGCCACAGCACCGTGCTCCGGCGCGACCGCAATGGCAGCCGCGCGCGGTGCCAACAAAACCCAGGCCCACTTTGCCAGCAGCGCACCCAGCACCAGCGCGCCCAAGCCATACCAGGCCACGGTGAGCCACGCACCGCCTTCCCCCGCCCCTCTGCCGATCATCCCAGTCGCGCCGCGCAAACGCATGATGCCCCCATTCCGTTGTTGCGCAGTATACACACCCGCGCCACGCGTGGTCAGCCCCCGACTCCAGATGAGGCAGTGCAAACCTGCCACGCAACCTTGAGCAGCAACCGGAACCGCAACGCATGATTTCCTGCTGTGGAGTTGCCTGATCCGTTTTCAGGCAGCATTGCTTGTATTTTTTCCGCTGCCGCAAGGGCAAGGATCGTTGCGCCCGGGTTTCATGCCCTCGCATCGCTGTTAACGTGAAGCTCGTGTAGCGATAACCAGCGGCTTGCCCAGCGTTTTTTTGCCAGATTTGGTCGAATGGCTGGCAGTCCCGCCCTTTCGCACCCTCCCCGTGCGAAAGGGTGGCGGCAAAGCCGCCGGGCACCCAGCGGCCTTCTTCTCGCGGGGGATTTGGGGGGGAGAGCCATCCTCCGGCTCGAACGGGGGATGGGGAAAACTGGCATGGCAAGTTTCATAATCCGGGGTGGCGTTTGCCATGCCCGTCAGGTATGGTTTGTGCCAAGCTGTTTGCGCTCCTTCTCGGGCGCACTTATTCCAGCCTGCGCGGAAGCGACGAACCGGAGTTTTTGAGGCGCCCTACTTTCTGCGCCGGTAGGTGACAAAATGGTATTCCAGCGCCTGCGGCCCTACCTGGCTGCACCGCTCGCGCGCAATCTCCTGCCACGCGCCCCGGTCAAACTCCGGGAAATGCGCATCGCCATGCACCTCCTGCTGGAGCTCGGTAAGGTAGAGCGCGTCTGCGAGCGGCAGGGCTTGCGCGTATAGCTCGGCGCCTCCGACGATAAAAACCTCCGCATCTCCCGCGCAAGCGACAACGGCTTCTTCCAGCGAGTGCGTAACGAGGCAGCCAGCGGGCGCCGATAACTCGCGGTTGCGCGTCACTACCACCGTGGTGCGCCCCGGCAACGGCTTGCCGATGGAGTCGAAGGTCTTGCGCCCCATGATGATGTGGTGCCCCATGGTGAGCGCCTTGAAGTGCTTGAGGTCTTCCGGAATGCGCCACGGCAGGGTGTTGCGGATGCCGATGGTGCGGTTCTGCGCCAGCGCGGCGATGAGCGAGAGCTTCATTTCTTTTCCCTGGCCTTGCCCGCTGGGGCGGATTTGCCGCGTGTCCGTTCTTCAGCCACTTTGGCCTCCCACTCCCATACCGCCGACTGCGCCTTGCGCCGGTAAGGGTCGTCAGCGGGGGCCAGATGCAGGTATGCCCGCATGGCGCCGAGCGCGCCGGGCATGTCGTTCAAGCCTTCCAGCGCCACGGCCAGGCCGTAATAGGCGTTGACCTGATTCTTGCGCAGCGCGAGGGCGCCATCGAAGAAATCGCGCGCAACGGCGTAGCGCTTCAGGCCGATCATGGCAAAGCCGGCATTGACGTGCGCCTCCGGCATCAGGGGTGCCAGTTCGAGCACCCGGTGAAAATCGGAAATCGCCTGCTCGTACTGCTTCGCATTGAGCGAGGCCACTCCCCGCTGGAATCGCTGTCCGATTTCGGCCTCGGCTTTTTCTTTGGCGTGGATGGTGCGCGCGTCCTGCGAGCCGCTCGCACCCGGAGCATTTAGCCAGTCCGGCAAATAGGCGATGGCCAACCCGCCGGCAATGACAGGAACCATCGTAAGTGCCAGCGCCAGCGCGCGCACATCGCGCGCGCCTCTTCGCGGTGTATCTTGCCGCCCGCTTGGTGGCGCGTTGCCAGAATCCATTACTCTGAAATCCTCAAATGAGGTGATTGTAGGTGCGAATTTACCTCGCAGAGGTTCTTGCATCCTGTGGGTGTTCGCGCATAGCCGGTTATTGGTGCGAATAAATTCACACCTACAAAACCTGCATCAGCCATTGCAGCGCCAAAACGCACTTCGCTCGCGGGGAAAACCAACATCATTCAAACTGCTCCTTTATGGGGTGCAAGGGAAACAAACGGCACCCCGAAGAAAGTCAAGAAAGCCAACACAAAAACCGCCAGCACCATGGCCGCTCCGGTGCGCGGCGACACCTTGAAGGCCACGCGCGCATGCAACGCGAAAGCCAGGCTCAACCAGGTCAGAAACGACCAGGTTTCGAGCGGATCCCATGCCCAGTACCGCCCCCACGCATCCTGCGCCCAGATGGCGCCAGCAACCAGCATGAGGGTTTCAAAAATAATCCCGATCGCCATGAAGCGAAACGACAGTTCGTCGAGGCGGCTATTGTCGGGCAAACCCGCGAAACGCCCCCCCACGCCATGCCCGCCGCGCAACAGGATAACCCCGGAAATACCCACCGCCACCAGCACGCTGCCCAGGAACACCTTGCCGAAACCGATGTGCACAAACAGCCACACGGTGTGGTAGGTCGCGGGCAAGTGGCCCTGGTGCGGGCTGGTCACCAGCAGCCAGCCCATCATCACGAACAGGATCGGCATGACCACCGCAGCAGTCGCTCGGATGGCCGGAATGCGCCAATATGCCAGCAGATATATTGCCAGCAGGCTCCAGATGTTGCTCAACAAAATCTCGAACATCGTGATGTAGGGTCCGTGCCCCAGGCGTTCCCAGCGCAGCGCGATGGACATCGTCTGCAAGGCCAGACCAAACACCAGCAGCGCCAGCACCGTTTGCTCCGGTCTCTTGCGCAACACCACACCAACAATCGCCAGCGAACCCGCCAGCACATACACCACCAGCGCCGCCCACAGGGTTAGCGGCTCCCACTCCAGAACCATGCTAGCCCACCCCGCCTGGCTGACCGTTCCACGGGCGCGCGGAAAACCTGCTCCAGAAATGCCAGGCCAGGCTCAATACGGCCAGCAGGCAAGCGGCGAGCAGCCAGGGCAGGGTGAAATCGTAGAACACGGTATAGCCCATCCAGACCCGCAATCCGTTGTATTCCAGAACGCCTTCCGCGAGGCGCATCCGCTCGCCCGGCTTGAGTTCGTGCCGCTCCTCTCCCGCGCGCACCACGATCAGGTGCCTGGATGGCAACCGGAATTCCGAAGGCTGCGCCGGATCGAGTATCACTTCGTCAAACTGAAGCATGACCCACAGCGGCGTCTTGCTGTTGGGCGGAACCCATTCGATCGCCTGCTTGTGCTCGTGCAGCGGGTAGGCGGGCAAATGCACCGTGCCGGTCACAGGGGCTGCACCCGAATTGGCGTACCAGGTAAAAGTTGGCGCGAACCCCTTGTTGTGGCTGGTGTAAAAGCGGTAGCCCGACAAGATGAGCGGATCCTGGTCGCCGATCACCGCGCGCTGCATGCTCCCGTCCGCTGCCGTCCACGCAACCCGGTTGCGGGTGGCGCCCCGGCGCACGCCTTTCGCGTAAGCGATGGTGAAACCTTCGTTGCTGAAACGCAGGGTGTTCAGCCGATCGGGGTGCCAGGGGCCGCTTTCTTCCTGCGTCAACTGCCCGTCAAAAACTTCGCCATCGGCCAGTTCCAGTTGTCCCTTGAGGTAAGTGAGACGACTGGCGGCGATCAGCAGGATAAGAACAATGAGCGCCAGATGAAATATCAGCAGCGAGGTTTTGCGGCGAAATACCGGATTGGTCGCCACCGCTGCAAGGAGATTGAGCGCAAATGCGGTGAGCGGAACCACCAGCGCCAAGGTGGTTGGCGCTACCGACACATAGCCAAGCACGATTCCCGCCCCCAGTGCGACAAGTATCACCAGAGTCAGCTTGAGCGAAGCGAGTGCTCCCAGCGCCCGCCATACGATGCCTTGGGAAGGGGAGCCCAAAGCATCGCGCCGCTCCCGGCTTTCCCCCGTCACTATTTACTCCCCCGACCGCAACAGACGTCACGGACGGGCATGACTGTTCACCACATCAGCCAAGACAACCTTTCCATCACGGCAGGGTCGCGCAGTTCTCGGTGATGTCGGCGGGATTACCCGTTCCCTTCATCCAGGTTAAACCGCTGCGGCCATTGCCAGGCGCGCCAGGAGAGCCACAGTCGGCGGCAGCCCACTGGCCGCTGGGCTTGAAATTGATCACCTTGAGCACCGCATTCAGGTAATAAGGTGCCTGAGTATAGGCCGCCGTGGTGCTGTTGCGCACCTGGGTGCCCGCAACCTGCCCCGCCTCGGGGCCGACATCGTTCAGGTTCACCAGCAGCCCCTTGTTCTTCCAGCCGTGCGGCACCGCCACGTGGCACCAGGTGCAAACCATTCTGCCGATCTTGTTGAAGTGGAGGGTGTGGCCATCCTTGATGTTGGGCGGGGATGTCTCCCCCCCCAGCCAAAAGCCGGTGCGCGCGTTGCTGCCCCCCGCATAGGTATTGTAGTCGTGGCACTTGAAGCACAGCCCGGAAAATTGCCCGGTGCCGGTCGCCGAGTTCCACGCGCCTTTCAGGATGAAGTTGTTGGCCGAGCCGTGGGAGCCCCAAGGCTTGCCGGGGTCGGGGACCACTGAAGTGGCCGAAGTCACGTTGGAGCCGTGGCAGTCATCGCAGTACATGGTCTGATTGCCGACATCGTTGCTCCACGGCAGGGTAAAGATGGTAGTGGGCGTGATGCCGCCGCGCGTGGTGGCGTTACGCCCGGTGTTGTCCATCACCGGATGCCAGCTCCGGTAATTGGTCTGAACCCCGTTCGCATAAGCGGGTGCAGCCCCCGAATCCACGGTGGGCAGTTCGCCCTTGTGGAACATCGGCGCCTGGAATTCCTTCGCCTGGTTGGTGTAGAAATTGAGTCCGTTGGTACCCGCCGGGGTAAGGCTGCCACCCATTGTTTGTAGCGGCGGACGATCCGAGGAAAACTCCGCCAGATTGTTGTCGTTATAGCCGTAGTCCGAATGGCACTTCAGACAGATCTGGTACTCGCGGGTGACGTAAGTCTCGCTGACCAGAGTGCTGGTGCTCGCTCCGGGGTCGCCGCGTTTGACCTCGTAAGTGGTCGGCAAAGTCTGAAAGGATGCCGACCCGTACACCGGCTCCACCCCGAAAGTGCCGCGCAGCGCGCCGGAGGCGATGTTGGTATGGGTGTAACCGGCAGCGTTGGTGTGCCGGTGCGTGCCGGAAGCATCCGGCGTGGCCGCCAGATTGGGCGGGGCGAAGGTGTTGAACTTCACCGCCCGGTGCGGGTTGTGGCAGTCGCCGCATTCGGCGTGGCGGTTGTTGAGGTTGCCCGCGCCAAGCTTGGAGCGCCGCTCGACAAAGTCTGCGCCGCACTTGTTGGTCAAACTCGAACAGTCCACCCATTCTGTGGGGATGCCACCGATGGGGAAATTGCCACCGATGTCATGCACTTCCGTTCCCGCCGCCTGCTCGGACGAGCGGATCGGCATGCGCTTGCCACCGATCAGGTTGTAATCGCTCTTGATATCGGCTACCGCTGTCAGCGGCGTGATGGCTGTGGTGGCATCGTTGGAGTGGCACTGGAAGCAGGTTTCCTCCATCGCCGACCCGCCGCCCGCCTTGGGGATGGCGGTGCTGTCGGTGCCTTCACGCAACAGTTGGCGGCTGCCTTGTGCGGCGTGCGTGTCATGGCAGTTCAGGCAGGATGCCTGCCAGACTTGCAGGTTGGTCGGAGCGCCATCGGCAACCTTGGGGAATTCGCGCTGTGTTGCCGCCAGATCAGTGTAGGTTTGCGTTGCAACCTGCGGGTTGGCATGGGCGGAATAGGCCCAAGAGCCGCCGCTTTGGTCCTTGTCGTGACAAGCCACGCAGTTGATGTCGTTTACGCTGTTGTATACGGGCGCGGGGATGGACGTCTGGAACCGGTTCATGCGCAGGAATTTCTGGTTGCCTTCGGCCGGATTGGTTTCGCGCAGATGGGGGTCGTGGCAGGCGGCACACTGCACCTGACCCACGCCGCCCGCCCCGGTCGGTTCCAGCGGCACCTTGGGCTTGAGGTTGAAGCTGCGCAGGCCGATGATGGTGCCCATTCCGGCAGGGTACTGCTGGTTGACATCAACCGGGCGCAGCTCGCCGTCGCGATCCGCCAGCGCTGTCGTATAACTTACCGAAATCGGATGGTCGTTGGTGAGGTCTATTCCCAGATTGCGCGTGAAGCCGGTGGTGGTGCCGCTGCCCGGCGCCATCACGCCGCCCGTATCGGTACCCGTCATCTCGATCGTTTGTGTGCCGGGGGTAGTGTTCAACCCCAAGCCGTTCAGCACGTTCACGTTGCCGATAGCCAGCGTACCATCGTGGCAGGACAGGCAGAGTTTTGAGCTGCCGCCCGGTTGGTCCAGCGTGCCTTGCAGGACGTTGGCGTCAAGCGAAGACGAGCTGTAGGGCACATAGGTCGCGCTGGAAAGCTGACGGTTCCACAGCGGGGTCACACCCAGTGTTGCGCCGTGCGGCGTATGGCAGAAAATGCACACCTCGGTCTGCGTGGTGGCCTTGAGAGTGCGGCTCGGCACCGTGCCGCCGGGGTAAGCGGTGCTGTCCGGCACGGCGGAGAGATTGTGCTTGGTGCCGCGAACATCCGAGATGCGTGCGCCGGACACGCCCCCGCTCACCAGCAGCAAAGCGGCGGCAAACGCTGCCAGACGCCATTTGTTGCGCCCATCGGCCATCACCAAGCGGCCTTTTGCATGCTCTGTCGAATTACTCACTCTCAGCTCCTCCACCCAGGAATTGGAAAAGCGACACGCGCCCGTTGAACATATCTGCTACAAACACCCTGTTGCGCGCATCAATCCAGACACCCGACGGCAAATAAAATTTCCCGACTTCCCGCCCCACGCCGCCGATCGGCATCAGAAATTCGCCTTTTCTGTTAAAAACCAGCAAGTGGTCAAAATATGATTCGACGACATAAATGTTGCCCTCGTCGTCCACCGCCACCCCTTTGGGCCGCACCAGGTTGCCCACGTTCAATCCGCGCTCGCCGATTATCAGCCTCGCCTGGCCGGTAACGGTATCCAGCAGCTGCACCCGCGCATTCATGGTGTCGGAGACAACAAGCTCGCCCTTCACCAGCGCCAGGTAGGTCGGAAAGTTGAACTCCCCCGGCTTGTTGCCATGCTTGCCCAAAGTGCGCAGCAGCCGACCTTCCGCATCGAACACCTTGATGTCGTGCGCGTGGGTATCGGCAACGTAAATCTGGCGCGATACTGCGTCAAATGCCAAGCCGACCGGCCTGATCAGCTCACCCGCGCCGATCACGCCAATATTTCTGCCTTCCCTGTTGATGCGTGCCACAAAGCCAAGTTCCGAGTCGGCAACATAAACTTCACCCGGCTCGCCGAGAGCGATGCCGGTCGGAGCGACAAAGTGCCTCGCTGCATCGGCGCCCTCCCACACGTCGAGACGGCCTTCGTTCGGGTCGAAAACGAATACCGCCTGGCGGCTGGCATCGGTGATGAAAACCCGCCCTTCCCCGTCCACCACTCCTGCCTGCGGACGCTGCAAGACCACCGGCACAGCCTCCAGGTCAAACAATCCCGCAAGCCAGGAAAAAAACCCGCTGGCGCCGGTCTTTTTTTCCTGCGGCACACGGAAGTTTTCCTCGCCGGTCAACTCCCCGGCATAAATGTAGCGCGGCACTTCGCCGCTTTCCTTGGGCGGCCAAGTCATGCGTACCAGTTCGGGCGACGCGTCCAGCCCGTAATTCAATACGCCGCGTTCTGCCTTGCTTGCGCATCCCGCCAGGAAAAAAATGGCCAGTATTGCCCCCAGCCACATGGCCAGATTTGTCGCAGAACTGCTCCGGAACGTCATTGCCACCCCCCAGCAAACCTGTCGTGAGAAATAATCTCCGGGCAATTGTAACATGCGCCGCACGCGCCAAAACTCGACTGGTTGCCTACCGGCTCTTGCTGCCATTCGCTCCATCCCTGCCATTTTTCCGGGGCGGGCGAATGTAAAATGCAGCCACTTGACCTCCCGATTCGTCTGCGACATAGAGAACCCTCTCATCAATCGCCAGTGCGCTGAACTCGTTTAGATGCAATTTTCGTGCCTCATAACCGGCCACCCGTTTGCCGCCCTGATATATCCCGAGCGTGCGGTCAAAACCGTCGGCTACAAAAATCCTGCCAAAATGATCAACCGCCAACGCGCGCGGCTGAACCAGCGTTCCCTCGCCGACACGTTCGAGCACCCGCCCATCCGCATCCATGACAACGACGCAGGAACAGTTCCGGTCAACCGCGTAGATATTGCCGCCCCTGCTCGCCAGCGCTCCCCAGGACGCGGTTCTGCCTTCGCCGCCAACGGGTAAGGTGCGACTGGTCCAGTCCGGCGGATCAATCACCAGCAACCGCCCGCTCTTGCGGTCGCTGGCGATGATTTGCCCCGAAAGTTCTTCGACGACAAAATCGCCGAGACTGGCGGCATCCTGCGGGTCGCTCATTGTTTCCAGCAACTCCCCGGAGCGGCTGAAGTGCAGCACGGTGGCGCTACCCGCATCAAGTACGAACAGCGTCTGATCCGCACCTGTTTGCAGGCGGGTACGCGATGTGGCATCCGCTCCAGGCACGACAGCCATGATTTGCTGCGCCGCATCCAGGCGAAAGATTTTTCGCGCGCCGCCATCCGCGACATAAAGATCGGAGCCGCGCACGGCGACAGATGATGGGGATGCCAGCGACAAATGCCCCTGCGCCCCCCCCCGCAGAAACTCGCCATCACTCTCTGCCAGAACGACCAATTGCCCGCCGGCAATGGTTTTCCAGGGAACCAGCACGCGCTCCTGCTCTTGCGCCTGCGCTGCCAGAAAGCCGTGCAGCGCCAGCAGCACGAACATCAAGCTGCGGGCCACCCTCCCACGCACGCCCATAGCGTCACGCAAACGGCGCAAAAAATGGATGCAACAAACAGGGAAGGCCTGCCTGATCGCCTCTCGCCACATATTCCAACACCCCGCTAGTGCCTCCGCTGATTAAAATCCCCGCCCCCGGAGGGGCCGCTGGGATCCTGGCTCCCGTAAAAACCGCCAGCCAGCCCCGGTCGCCCGGAATGACAGCGGTGGCAGAACTCCGCGCTCCAGGCAACTTGACCGTTGTGGCACATCCCGCAGAATTTCCCGTCCACGATGTCGCCCATGGTGATGTCGTTGCTGCCGGCGCGCATTTTGAAGCCGCCTTCGTTGTGGCACACGTTGCAGGTGAAGCGCAGACGATGGAACCAGTGGGGAAACACCACCGGTCGCACGCTTGCCTTGTCCGCATAGCGGTTGAGCACTACGTCGCCGTATTCTCCCTGCGCTGCCGGAGCTACCAGCGCCGCACCTGCCACCAGGGCAGCCAGCCACCGTTTCAGGGTCGCGCTCATTGGCTCATGCGCCACTTGGGCGCCGGACGTTCGACGCTGTGGCAAATCGGACACTCGGTCAGCGGGAATGCAACAGAACCGTGGCAGAGGCCACATTGCTCGCCCTGCAGGATGTTATACATGCTGACCCTGGTCTCACCAGAACGGGACTTGAATAGCTCTTCGTGACAGCTATCGCAGGCGAGCCACTGGGTATGAATCTTGTGCGGGAAGCGCACGACCGCCATGCTGCCGCGCAGATCCATCAACACATCCAGATCGAGCACCTGCATCTTGTTTTCGATCGGATAGATGGAGCGGCGCGGGCTGATTGCACCGCGATCCAGGGCTTTCGCCCAGAGCACGCGGTTGCCCGCCTGGTGGGGTGGAAGCTCGAACAGGCCTTCGCCCGGCTCCTGCAATTCCACGATGCCCGGCCCGCGCGGGTCGTGTACCTGATCTCTGGCCAGCGGTATCCAGTTATCCGGGTTCTGCCCCAGCGGCGTTTGAGCCTTGCTATCCAGCGTCCATTGCCCCAGCGTCGGCCACGATGCGCCGGTAAGCAGCAGCATGACCAACACGCGGACACCTGCCCGACGAGAGAGGAGATGGATACCGATCCGGGGTTTCATCAATTCTGCGATCATGTGCTTACGCGCGTCAGAAGTCGCCTGAAAACCCTGTTTATCGCCCTGAACAGAAACTACAAAACAGTACAGTGGCAACAAGCCAATCAGACCTCCACCCACCTGAGCCGTTCAACTTGAATTGATGGCGCTTCAAAAATTCGTCATTCGAGCGATGGCGGGAAATCAAGAGCAACAACCGCAGTTTCAAGGGGCGACCGCCCAGCTTGTTGGTTGGCTGGGCTCCTGCCCGCGCCGGAAAGGCGAAATGTGAATTTTCAGAAGCGCCCCCGATAAAGCAACAAACCGAGCTTGCCGCTACTCCGGTAATTTCGGGCGAGTTACTGCGGTACCATCAGGCCTGCAACACCCAGTGCATTCATCAAATATTCCGTGCCGCTGCGCACGCTCGCCAAGGCCCGCTGATAATCCTTCTGTTCAGCGTAGCTGCGCGCCTGCTCGACCGCTTCACGCGACTGCTTGACCAGAACCTCGATAATCTGCTTGGACTCTTCCTTGGGTTTGTACTCGGCAATTGCCACCGGCACCAGTTCCACATAGCTGCGATTGCGTTCGAGTTCGAACGCAAACTCTTCCGCCGGCGTTTCAAATTTCAAGGCGTAATCGAGCGTGGTCGAACCCAACACCCGGTTCAGTGCTGACCGCATGACCTGCTCGGCTTTATCCAGCGCTCGCAGGGCATCGCCCGGGCGATTTTCTGCCGCATGTCTCCTGGCCGCTTCCAGCAATCTGGAAATACCCAGCGTCGCGGACTCGTCGGTTTCGCTGCCTGCCGCACCGGGCTTGCGTCCAGTATTTTTGAGGTAGCTGCGGTAAGACTTCTCCAGCCCCTCGACGCTTTGCAGTTTTTCCGCATACTCGGCGCGCTGCTTGGCGGCGAGCGCCGCCGCGTCGGGTGCGAGCCGCCGCGCCTTGCCCATCGCCGACATCGCATCGTTAAACAGTTGCTCCGCCTTGGTATAATCTCCGCCCTTCACGGAAGCGATGGCGGATGCGTAGCTTTCCTTTGCCAAAGCAAAAAGGCGCAACGCCTCGGCATCCTGGCTCGCCTTGATACGCTCCGCAACCGCTGCATCCTCGACCAGGCTGCGCGCAAAAGACTGCTTCTGCACCAGCCCGGCAGGAACGCCACCCGCCCCTTGCGGGGCGGATGTCTGGGCGAGCGCAACCTGCGCCACACCCAGAAAAAGTATAAGTACAACCTCGCGGATCATGCGCTACGGCTTCCCGGCGGCCTTCTGCGGTGCTGCTACGGCGGCGGCTGCCTTTTTCTGCGAATGGCACTTGGCGCACTCGGAAACCGGGAACGCTACCGTGCCGTGGCAGACGCCGCATTTCTGGCCGAGCAGGATCAGCGGCATGCTGATGATGTTCGCCCCCTTTTGCGGGACGAATATCGCCGGGTGGCAGTTGGAGCAATCCAGCCATTCCGTATGCTGTTTGTGCGGGAACAGCACGTCCTGCACCGCAGCTTTCGGCACGCGCAGGATGTCCAGATCCATCACCATCCCTTCAGCAAACGGGTTGTCCCGCTCCCAGCGCGGCGTAACTTTCTTGCCCAGGAACGAAGCGACCCAGTCCGTGTTGTTGCCGAACCGGCTGCGCACCAGATCTGCCATACCCTCGAGCGGCGGTTGCAGCATGAGCGTGCCGTCATTGGCGGGATCGTGGATGCCATCCTGCGACGGCGGCAGGTTGCGCTTGTCTATCGGCTTCAACAGGCGGTTGAAGTTGTACTGGACCGGCGGCAAAGCCTGTGCTGCGGTTCCGGCTGCCGCTGCAGCCGGGGCACCAGCAGTTGCACCGAGCGCAACCTTGACCTTGTCCACCATGTAGTCCACCACGGCCTGGATTTCGCTGTTGGTAAAGTTTCTGCCATCAACGCCGCCCTTGGCCGGCATGCCTTTTGGCGTACCTTCCAGCGCGCCCTTGTAGAGCCGCGCCATGCCGGCAGCCAGCAGCGGCCTCCAGTCGTTGGGGTCGCCAAGCTTGGGTGCGCCGCCGATGCCGGTGTTGTGGCAGCTGCCGCACGCCTTGTCGTAGGCCTGCTTCTCGAACTGCTGCGCCGAAGCGAAGGGCGCAACAACCAGACCCAGCAACAGCGTTGCGATCAACTTATAATTTTTCATGGTGCCGCCCTCCTCTTCTTGCCGGCCGCACTATCGGCTGGCGCGCCTTTGGTTGCCGCTGCCGGAGCAGCGGGTGCGGCGGCAGGCGCTGCAGCGCTCACGCCCGTTGCGGGTGTCGCAGCGCCAGCACCGGGAGCATACAACCTGCCTTGCGTGCTGTTGTGAAACTGGGTTGGTGTGCCCGCGACGCCGGAATGGCACACGTTGCAGTTTTCCACGCTCCAGGCGATTTCCCCGTTGTGGCACGCGCCACAAAACTGGCCGTCAACGATCTTGCCCATGGTGATGTCGTTGCCGCCCGCCTTGAACTTGAAGCCGAGGTCGGCGTGGCAGACCTTGCAGGTAAAGCGTATCCGGTGGAACCAGTGCGGAAAAACGACGGGCCGCATGTTTCCCTTGTCGGAATAGTTGTTGATGACGACATCGCCGTATTCGGCTTGCGCCTCCGGAATGCCGGTAACCAGCAGCGTCCACGCCGCCACTACTGCGGACAAGACGTAGCCTGCTGTCAGCCTTATTCGTTTTTTCATTTACTGTTTCCCCCTGTGTTTAGCCAGCCGCGATTAATTGATAAACCGGTTGCTTTCCCCGACTTGCCGCCGTCGGAAGGCCGCATCATAAATTAATTATCGGAAGAATGCCAAGCGCTGCAACGGCAGCCCTGCGGGAAGCGCGGGTGACTAATTGCCTATCGTGCGCCAGGCCCGCAACTGCAAGTAAAGCGAAGCGCGTTTCACGCCATTCTTGTCGTCGAGATAGGCGGTCAGCCGCGCCTCGTTCTGGCCCACCCGGTAGCTCAAATACTGGTCCAGCGCGTAGGCGAGCGGCTTCTGGTTCGTGCCGACGCTTGCTGCGCCCGAGCCGGTCGCAGGCTTGGCTGTCACATCCAGCTTTCCCTGGTAGCGCAGGCCGCGCACACCAAAAATATTATATTTTGCGTAGGTTCCCACGAGCGCACCGCTGGCTTGTACCCGCCCGTCCGGCGCGCGCGTCGTCTGCATGCTCGCATCCACTTTTGCGCCGTAACCCTCGTAGATCGGCTGCTGGCCCTGCCCACCGATATTCAAGGCAAACTCCCGCGTGTGTCCGGCGTTCAATCCACCGTAAGCCTTCGTGTCGGCAACGGTCGCGCTCGCCGACCCCGACAGCCGCTCGCCGCCAAACACCGTCGACAGCCCGGCACTGTTGCGCAGCAAGCCGACCCGCTCGGTAATCCGCGCGGCATTCTCCGACATGGGCAGGTTGATGGAGGCATCCTGGCCGACGCTGTAGCGCGGCGTCACCTTGCCGAGAAAACTGACATCCAGCGGCCCGCTCAAGATGTGCCCGATACCGGCAAAGGCCCTCGGGTTAAAGCCGGTGCCACCGGTAAACTGACCACCAGTCTGGTTGGTGGCGCCGCCGTTGGCGGTCCATAAATAAGACGACTTGTTGCCCATCTTGACATTGTCCGAGCGGTAGGTGGCGGTTCCGCTTTGCGTGGTGATCAAATTCGACGCACTGCGCGAAAGCGAGCGCGTCACACTCGCATCCGCATTGAGTTTGAGGTTGGTGGATGCATCGTAAAACGCCGAGACATTCCCGCCAATATTGGTGGTGGCGGACTCGCTGCCTTGAGCGGAAGTCACCGCTCTGAAGTATCGCCCCGTACCGGTCAGGAATAGCGGCACATCCTCGTCTTCTGGCTGCCAGCTCGCAACGGAACTGAGTTGCATGAAGCGCGCGCGCGTGCCGCTTTGCTGCCCCTCATCCGCCTGACCAGTCCTGGTAAAGTTGGCGTGGTTTTTTAGCGACAACAGGGAATCGGTCGGCAAATAGGTGTGTTGCACCGCGAGGATATCCGTGGTCAAGCCCCCTCCCTGACGCGACTTGGATACCGTGTGTCTCATGCTCGAATAAAGCGGTTGATCCTGCTCGCTGCCCACCCTGGTCGAATACGTGCCATTGAGCGCCGAGTACGAATAATTACCGGCGCGCTGCGCCTCCGTGGAATTGAGCTGGTATCCCAGCGAATAGCGCGACGGGCCGATCGGCGGGCGGTAGTTTTGTTGCAGGGTCAGCGACTTGATCGTTGTTTCTTCGCCGCTCAATTCCTGTCCGGCGCGGCTGTCGGTGACGGCTAACGATGCGGTAAAGGGGAAGCGGCTTCTCGCAAACATGGACAAGGCGCCGTTGCCAAACAGCTTGTTATCGCGGTTGCCGCTCCGTATGTTGCCGCCGGATACGCCGTTCGAGGTGGTGACGGTGCCAATGTTTTCCTTGCTGCTCAACACGCCGATGCCGCCGTTCACCAGCGCGATGTAAGGCTGCATGACATAGCTCGACAGCTTGATTTCCGCTGACTGAATGTTGGTAAAATTCCGCTTCCGGGTCAGAATGGAAAAGGGGGTCGAACCGGATGAGCCGGTTTCGGTGCGCGATTCACGCAACAATCCGAGCGTCTCCGAAATGCGCGCAGCCCAGCGGATCGGCGCCATCGCATAACGCTTGCCGCCTTTTGCCGGTTTGGTTTCCGCTGTCGGCTTGGTTGCCGGCGCCGATTTGGCTTCTGCCGTTGCTGCGCCGGGTTTGGATGCCGCGAAGGGGTCGGTCTCCTCGGTTTTCTGCGCTGCCGTCTGCGGCTTGGAGGAGGCAAACGGATCGGCATCGTCGTCTGCCTTGAGGCTCTCTCCGGCCACGCCAACCTTGGGGACGTCCCGCACCGCCGGCTGCGCGGCAGTTTGAGCGGCAGTTTGAGCGGTGGTTTGCGGGAGGACTTGCGCCGCCACCGGAGTGCCGGGCGGCACTTCGGCCATTTTGGGTTTCCTGCGCCGCTGTTTGCGGCTCGGCTCCCGCGTCACACTCCTGGCTTCCTGTGCCCCAGCTTGCGGCCCGACGCCCGTGCTTCTGACTTCCTGCACGACTGCGTCGCCGCCCATCCCTTGAGCCACTGCCGCGACCAGCAGCGGCCTCTCTACTGTTTCGACCGCCCGCCCTGCGGGCGCGACCATACTGGCGCCAAGCGCTTCCCGCTGCACCGCCACCCCAATGCTGGCAAAGAAAAGCACCGCAACACCAGGTATCAGCTTTATGGCGGGTTCACCCACGCCTCACCTCGCAACCCGCCTCGCCATCATCTCGCGCCCTAATGGGTTATCCTGGTTCAACCCAAATCAATAATGAACCCCCGAAACCCGGATTTCGCCCGGTCGCAAAACTCGCTTGGAGCAACCTTGCCTCTCGCCCTCCGGGAGAGGGCGGCGTATTGCTGGACTACGGTTTCTTGCCGGGTTTCTTCTTGCTGCCGGGTTTCTTCTTGCTGCTAGTTTTTTGCGCGGAACCGGCATCCTGCTTCACCGCATCGCCCTGCGCAGCATTCTCGCCCGGCTTGGCGCCTTCGGTCGGCGCAGCGCTCTCACCCTGCCCGGCCCCCTCCTCCCGCGCGGTGCCGCCGGTTTGGCTGGCGCTGCCCCCTTGCGTTGCGGCATCGCCCTGCTTGCTGCCTTCTCCGCCGCCTATCGGGAGAAGAATTTCAATTTTCGCATCCGCGCGCAGGCGGCTGACAGCATCCTTCCAGGCTTGCTCCACCTTTTCTCGATGCACCAAATCCTTGGCGCGTTGCTCCACCTCGGCAAATTCCATCAGCTTGGATGGCACGCGATCATCGAGGCGATAGATGGCAACACCTTCCAGCACCGAGACCGGGTCGGTCATCTCCCCCAGTTGAAACTTGTCCATTTTGGCTTGCAAATGTTCGGCCAACATGCCGCTATGAACATAGCCCATGTTCCCGCCATTGCTCGCCGACTTGTCCTGCGAATGCTGGCGCGCCATATCGGCAAAGCTGGCGCCCTCTTTGATGCGCTGAACAATTTTCTGCATCTCTTCGCGCGCCTTGCTCCACTCCTCCTTGGGAGAACTGGGATCCACACTCAACACGATAATGGACATATACAGCTTTTCCGGTTCGGTAAACAGATCGGATTTCTGGTCGTAGAAAGCGCGCGCGTCGGACGAAGATGGGATCGGCACATCGCGCACCGACTTTTCAATCTGGTCGAACAGGCTTTGTCGGGCAATTTGATTTTTCAGTTTTGGCAGCAGTGCTTCTCGCTGCTTCTGCCATCCCGGCTCTTCGGCGTAGCGTTTGTCGGCAGCGGCGACAGCCTGCTCGACTTTTGCCGCATCCGGCTGCATGCCGCGTTTCTCCGCCTCCTCGACGAACAACTCGCGTTCAATCAACAGGTCGGCCACTTCCTGGCGCACGGCCTCGGCCTGGCTTTCCGGCGGAGCGCCGTGATAGAAACGCTGGCGGATGATGGCGTTATAACGCGCCTTGAATTCCTGCGCCAGGATGGGCTTGCCGTTGACCCGCGCAAATACCAGCCCTGCCGGAGCTGCTTCAGTCGCTGCGGGTGCGGACGCAGGCGCCTCCTCGGCCCATGCCGTCCGCATCGCTCCCCAACCCGGCAACACTGCCAAGAGGCAGCAGATCGCATACTGTATCAATTTCATTTGGCATCCCTCGCAAAAAGCAGCATTCTACATTATCCGCTGCCTGCATTTCCAACTGCGGCAGCGCGTACTGTTGCGGGGCGAATGGTTTCGCATCTACTGGTTCTGGCAGATCGAGTTTAACGAGAATGGATTACCCTGGTATTCCTCTGTTGGCTGTTTTCGTGGCACCACAAAATCAACATAGCAGTGCGGTTTTGCGGGTGATTTTCGTTACTGCGCCTCAATTCCATTCTGATGCTGTAACAGGCCAACAGAAGATATTTTGCACCGGCTGGTTTGCCCTGAACGACGTCCTCAACAGGGGAATATAGGATTAGCTGGGTTTAAGATTGCGGGCTGGACAATGGGCGGCACAAAAAGGCGGGCCAGATTTACATCTGGCCCGCCTTTGCCAGGCTTGACGCCTGGCCTGCAACTCAATCCGCTCGACTACTTGGCGTGGCAAGTCAAACACACCGCGCTACCTGTGTTGCTGATGCGCAGAAAGGTCTTGTTGGTATCGTTATGCGGGTCATGGCAGCTTCCGCACTCGACCGACAGGCCGCCGCCTGAAAGGGTGTAGAGGCGCATTCTTTCCTTGATGGCCGTGCTGGTGCCCACCGCAAAGGAAGTGAGGTTGGCGCCTTGAGTCACAGCGTTGAAGTCCTGGTCAAGGCAATTTGCCTTGCCGAGGCCAAGCTGGTTGCCGCCGCAGTACGGAATGCCGACCGGGTGGTCATTGGAGAGGTCGGTGCCGAGCTCCATATAAGCTGGGGCATTCAGCGCGCCCGCTGCCGTGCGCCCGGCAGTTTCCGCATCGGCATTGCCCGCAAACCAGGTGCCTGCCAAGCGGGAGCCGGTGGCGTTATAGCCCGCGCCGCCCGCAGAAGTGGGCTGGTTGATCATGTTGTCCATGGCCTGGGTGCCGTCGTGACAGGACAGGCAGACCAGCGACATATTGCCGTTAGCCAGACTGGCGGCGCCTTGCATCGTGCCGGATTGGTACACGGTGTAGGTAGAGCCGGGCAGAGCCTTGTTCCACAGCGGGGCGCTGGCGGCAGTGTTGGATGCGTGCGGAGTGTGGCAGAACACGCAGATTTCGTCGGTGCCGGTGGTGTAGAGGCTGCCCGCGCTGGCAGCGCCAGCGGGAGTAGTGAAACCATTGCCATCCCGGTTGGAGGAACCCAGGTTGTGGCGGGTGCTGGCAATGCCGGAAGTGGCGGGTGCGGCGTTAACCGACGTGGCCGCAGCGATCAGCCCCAAAGCCAGGGCAGATACGGTCAGCGCACCAGTCAAACGTGTAGTAATCTTCTGCATGAAAATCTCCAATCATAATAGTTAAATTAAGGTTGGGTTTTTTCACGAACATCTCCTCGATACAATGAGTCTTTATTTTTTATAACTGCACCCGAATGATCCGCAATTCTCGTGCTGGAATGTCAAGGTGCGTTATCGTTTTTTTGCAGTATCCGTCAGACAGCAAATAAATGCAATGCGCCCAGACGGATGGCGGCGCAAATAAAAAGCGGGCCAGATTTTCATCTGGCCCGCCGTCGCCAGGCTTGCGCCTGGTTTACAACTCAACCCACCCGATTACTTGGCGTGGCAAGTCAAGCAAACCGCGCTGCCGCTGTTGCTGATGCGCAGGAAGGTCTTTTGCTCGCTGTTATGCGGGTCGTGGCAGCTACCGCACTCAACCGACAGGCCGCCGCCGGTGTTGTACAGACGCATTCTTTCCTTGACTACCGCAGCAGAACCAACCGTAAAGGAGGTAGCGTTGGCGCCTTGAGTCACTACGTTGAAGTCCTGGTCAGCACAGCCAGTCTTGCCGAGGCCAGTCTGTCCGCCGCCGCAGTAGGGGATGCCAACCGGGTGGTCGTTGGAGAGGTCAGTGCCCAGTTCCATGTAGATCTTGGCGTTCAGCGCGCCGTTAGATGTGTTGCCGGAGGCTTCAGCATCTTCGGTGCCCGCGAACCAGGTGCCAGCCAGGCGGGAGCCAGTGGCGTTCCAGCCAGCGCTGCTCGGAGAGCCGCTAGAAGGCTTGTTGATCATGTTGTCCATCGCCTGGGTACCGTCGTGGCAGGACAAGCAAGCCAGGGACATGTTGTTGTTGGCCAGGCTGGCGGTGCCTTGCATGGTGCCGGAGCTGTACACGGTGTAGGTGCTGTTAGGCAGCGCCTTGTTCCACAGCGGGGCATTGGCGGCGGTGTTGGATGCGTGAGGGGTGTGGCAGAACACGCAGATTTCGTCGGTGCCGGTGGTGTAGATGTCGCCAGCGCGTGCGAAGCCGCTCGTCGGGGTAGTTGCGCCACCAGCGGTACGGTTAGAAGAACCCAGGTTGTGGCGGGTGCTGGCGATGCCGGAAGTGGCGGGAGCGGCGATAGCCGATGTCGCCAGCGCGACCAGGCCCAGGGCCAGAGCCGATACTGTCAGTGCTTTAGTAGTCTTTTGCATGAAAATCTCCTCAAAAAAATAATGTTAATTATGGGTAGTACAGAGGCGACCGCCATCTGATAATCCAGAACCGCGTACCGCAACCAATTAGAAGCAGGTTCCGTGCCAAGATGTTTCGCGAATGGTTGAATGCGGCGACATAGATGCCAGGATTGAATGCTGGCCTTGATTTGCGCGGATTTGCCGCACCATGAAACCCAATCTGATTTGCCAAAAAACCTTCCTGCCGCCATCCGGTCAGCCGGTTTGGGCCTTACCGCCCGCTTCCGGCTACCGGCTACCGCCCCTCCATTCCCATTCTCGAAAACATTCCGTTCCCGAGAATGGGAAATTTGCAGCTTATTTCTTCTGCGGCTCCTTCCTTACCAGATACCCATCGTTCTCGCCCATCTTGGCGGGCCGGAAAATATCCACTTTCTTGAACATCTGATCCACCACATAAATGCGCCCGTCCTCGTCCACCGTAATGCCAGACGGCAGATTGAAGCGCCCGGGGCCGGGGTCTTCGGAGCGTTCGCCGACAAACATCAGCAACTCGCCCTCGGGGTTGAATATCTGGAAGTTGCCAAATGCGGAGTCAATCACATACAGGTTGCCCTCCGTATCGGTGTCGGCCTCTTTGGGGCGCGCAAAATTGCCGATCTGCTTGCCGACCCCCCCGAAGCTCTTGACGAACTTGCCATCCATATCAAAAACCTGGATGCGGAAATTGCCGCCATCCACCACATACAGCTTGTCCTTGCCGACAGCGACGGCTCTCGGCAGGTTGAGCTCGCCCGGGCCGCTGCCGCGCGTGCCGAAATTGAACAGGTTCTCGCCGGTCCTGGCGTTGAACACGAGCACGCGATGGAACTCGCTTTTCGAGGCGGCGCCGCCGATATCCACGACGTAGGCCCGCTCGCCTTTTTTGTCAACGGTGACGCTGGTCAGGCGCGAGAACAAATCCGCCCCGCCAAACCTGCGCAGGAAATTGCCGTCGCGGTCGTACACCATGATGAGTTTCTGCGTGGCATCGGCGACAAACAGGCTGCCGGCGTCATCCACGGAAATGCCGATCGGCTTGACCAGGCGCTCCTTGTCGGAAAGTTTTTCGCTGTCGCCGATCGAGAAATAGCGGCCCTCCGGGACATCGTAAACCCTCACGATCCGGGCGAACGTGTCGGAAACAAAGATGCGACCGCGGTGTACGGCGACCGCGTAAGGCTTCCTCATACCCTGGCTGACCTGGCCTTCTCCCGTCAGCAACTGCTTCAGCTTGCTGTCCTCCTTCACGGGTTCCACGTCGGCGCTGCCCCGGATGGTGCGCTCGTAGACAAAGCGCGGTTCATCGGGTGGCCCGGGGTATACCAGCTTGCGCTCCGGCCCCTTTTCCTCATCCCCCACCTGCGCGCATGCCGCCAACCCCAGCAGCACGATGCCCAACAGCCAAACCAGCGGGTTGCGTCCCGAGAAACGAGTCCTGTGTGTCATATCTGTTCGCCCTAAAAGAATTATCCAAGAAAATCCGACAAGCCTCTAAACCCGAACATGCGGGGCTTGAAACGAGGATTGGATCAGCAGCTTCTCCAACCGTTCACCGCCAAAATCCAGTCGCAAAATCAGCTTGGTGATTATATATCATAGCGATTTTTTGCACAGTTCGGCGGAGAGCGGTTTGGCGGAGGGCGGGCAACACCATTTTGTAGCGATGCACCCGAAGCTGAGATAGAATGCAATCCGTGTGCCAGCATGGTTTTTATCCCGCTATAGAAACATTCAGGGAAACATTGGACAGGGCCAAAAGGCTTATGGAGAACTTGTTCGGCGCTTCCCTGGCATCGGCTTGAATGTTGCTTTATGGCCTGCTAACAACATCGTGACAAACCGTAAGGAAAACCAGCAAATGAAAACACCTTGTACGATACGCCCTGGCGTTCTGGCGGCTTCCGGACAAACGGGTTCCGGCGTTTTGCGAAAAGCCGCCGCGCTGATTCTCGGCCTGTGCCTGGTATGGCTCGGCAGCGCCCAGACCGCCTCCGCCAACCCCGGATACCTCGGACAAAGAAAAACTGGCGTCAGCCCGGAAGCGCTTTACAAGAGGCATTGCTCGGTGTGTCACGGCGACCGCGGCAGCGGCAACAGCAAGGCCGCCAACAGCCTGGTCTCCGCTCCACGCGATTTCAGCTCGGCCGCCAACCTGACGCGCAAGAAAATGATTTTCGCCATCGAGAACGGCAAGGCCACTTCCGCCATGATGGGATGGAAAACCCGGTTCACACAGGAAGAAATCGAGGGTCTCGCCGACTACATTCGCGGCAGGTTCATGCTGGTTGCCCTCGATCCGCGCATCGCGCAGGGGCGCGGCGTGTACGGTCACTTTTGCCAGTCCTGCCACGGCGACCGCGGCCAGGGCGTAAGGTCCAGCGAGATGGCCGGAACACCGCGCGATTTGACTGTGCCCCAATCCCAAGCCGGCCTCACCCGCGAGCGCATGATCAAATCCGTCACGAAAGGGAAACATGGCCCGGTCAAGACCGGCTTCGGGGACAAACTTTCCGCAGAACACATCGCTGCGTCGGTTGATTACATTCGCAGGGTGATGATTCCAGATCTCTCGAAATCCGACCCCCCATATATCATCCCCGACCCGCAGGCTGCCAGCGCGCCGCTTGCCACCGACGCAGCCACACCGCTGCCCGGGGCTTTGCAACAGCCATCCGGCGGCCAGCCGCAACCAGCCGCAGCCAAAAAGAAAGACGACATGTACCTGCCGCTGCCTGGCGGCATGAAAGGCGACCCGAAACTGGGCGAGAAATTCTTCATGGCGAACTGCGCCACCTGCCACGGCAAAAAGGGGGACGCACAAGGCCCGCGCGCTTACTTCATCAACCCCAAGGTGCGCAGCTTCCTGGATGACTATTCGCGCTCCACACTCGACCGCCCGACCATCTTTAACTCGGTTTCCAAAGGGCGTCCGGGAACCGAAATGCCGTCGTGGAACAAGGTCATCACCGACCAGGAAGTCGCCAACGTGACGGAATTCGTGTTCCAGACTTTTATTCAGCCGAATATCGGGAAGAAAGCGGCAGCCAAGTGAAACGCAAGTTGACGGCGGCGGCCTTGCTGGCCGCCGTTTCTGTTTTTGTTGTATTCATCGCTCCGCCACGCGAGGCGCTGGCCGCCAGCCCGGCTGTGCAGCCCCCCACACCGGTGCAACTCGAAGCGGGAAGGAAGATCTACAACTTCCGCTGCTATTACTGCCACGGCTATTCCGGCAATGCCCAGACGGTGGCAACCAGCTTCCTCAACCCGCCCCCGGTAGATTTTACGGGAGCGAAAGCTGCCAAGTTCACGCCCGAGCACGTCGTGACCGTTCTGCGGGACGGCAAGACGGGTACGGCAATGCCTTCTTTCCGCAACACGCTCAACGAAATGGAAATGGCGCAGGTTGCCGCATTTGTGGTGGATGAGTTCGTGCGGCGCAAGGCCATCAACACGCTTTACCACACGGAGAAAAACGGCTGGCCAAACCACGGGCGCTATCAGGCGGCCTTCCCGTTTGCCACCGGAGAAATCCCCATGACCCGCCCGTGGGAGGAATTGAGCGAAGAACAGATGCGCGGCAAGCGCCTGTTCCTGAACGGCTGCGTGACCTGCCACGACCGGGGCGGATCGCGCGAAGGGGGACGCGCCACCTGGGATGCGCGCCCGCTGTCTTACCCGCGCAACAATTTCTCCTTTACCCCGCTTCCGAAGCTGGACGCGATAAGCAGCGCCAGCCCGTACGCGCTGCACGACATGCCGCTGAAAGTTGAGGGCATGACCCCGCTGGAGCGCAAAGGCCAGAAACTCTGGAAGGACAACTGCGCCTTCTGCCACGCCGTGGACGGCACCGGCAAAAACTGGATCGGCAGCTTTATGGAACCCCATGCGCGCAATCTGCGCGATCCGGCTGTCATGGGCGCCATGACGCGCGCACGCCTGCGGGAAGCGATCCGCGAAGGACTCTCCGGGACCTCGATGCCGGCGTGGAAATCCGTTCTCAACAATAAGGAAATCTCCGCGCTCATCGCTTACATCTCCAAGGCCTTCCACCCCTTGCCGGAATGAGAAACCGCAGTTGTCGAAAAACATTCCGGCACCTTATGGATTGCGACGCCTTGGTAGGTGCGAATTTATTCGCACATAACCCGCTGTGCGTGCGAATAAATTCGCACCTACCAACCCCCAACCTCTTTTCCCGGGCCTGTGACGGCGATAATCTCTGCCAGCGGTTATGAAACCCAGCCGCAACGACTCCTGCCCCTGCGGCAGCGGGAAAAAATACAAAAAATGCTGCCTCGGCAACGAGGCAAGCACGCAAGAAGCTACCAGCAGTTCAGCAAAACCCGCCCGCCACAATATCAACACGACAAATGTCTCCCCCCCGTCGGAGCGCCTGCTGAAGGCCGTGACACTGCACCAGGCCGGTCGCCTGGAGGATGCCGCCGCCGCTTATCGCGCCCTGCTGCAAGACAGCCCGGACAATAGCGACGCGTTGCACTACCTCGGCCTCATCGCATCGCGCAAAACCGACTACCGCGATGCCATCGCCCTGATCGGAGAAGCCATCAGAATCAACGGCAAAGTTCCGGCATTCCACTGCAATCTCGGCAGCGCCTACAAAGGAAATGGAGAGTTTGATTCCGCTATTGCCGCCTTTGGCGAGGCGCTCCGGCTGGATCCGGAATTTCAGGCCGCATACAGCAATCTCGGAAACACGCTTCTGGAATTGGGCCGGTTTGACGAGGCGAGCGCCTGCTACCGGAAAGCGCTCGCGCTCAAGCCGGACTTTGCCGAGGCGCACTACAACCTGGGCAACGCATTCCTCGGGCAATACCGGCTGGACGAGGCGATCGCGTGCTACGACCGCGCGCTGGCGCTAAAGCCAGATTACGCGGCAGCCAAGTACAACAAAAGCAACGCGCTGCTCTGCGGCGGCGTTTCCAGAAACGCCTGGCAACTGTACGAGCACCGCTTGCAGACGCCCGACTACTGCCACCTGAACGATTGCGCGCTACCGCTTCTCGGGGAAAACTCCCCCGCAGGAAAAAAAATTCTGGTTCAGTGGGAGCAGCGCTTCGGCGACATTATCCAAATGCTGCGCTATGTACCCCTGCTGGAACAGATCGCCGAAGAATGCCGGTGGCAGATCGCGGAGCCGCTGCGCGAACTGGTCGCAAGAAGCTACCCGGACTGCCGCGTCATAGGCGTCAACGACTATCCGCAAAACCTGGATTTCCGCGTCCCGTTCACCAGCCTTCCCCTCGCGCTCAAAACATTTGCCGAGGAATCCATCCCGAACCATGCGTCCTACCTGCTTGCCAGCCCCGAGAAGGCCGCGCGCTGGGAACAAAAACTGCGCCTGCCTCCCCCTCCCCGCATTGGCATCATCTGGCGCGGCAACCCGAAGCCGCCCGGACGGTCTATCGCCATCAACCAGTTGACCCCGCTGTTCGACGAGGAACGCATCACCTTCGTCGCCCTGCAGAACGACTTGCTGGAAGGCGAGATCGAGGTGCTGGGGCGTTACCGCAACGTCATCGCGCCGGGCCAGGCGCTTGCCACCTTCGACGACACGGCATCGGTTATCGCCGCGCTGGATCTGGTCATCACGATTGATACGGCGGTCGCGCATCTGGCAGGCGCGCTCGGGAAACCTGCCTGGGTGCTGTTGAAATTCGGCGCCGACTGGCGCTGGCTGCGCGACCGCGAGGACTGCCCGTGGTATCCCGCAGCCCGCCTGTTCCGGCAGACGATGCAGGGAGATTGGGATAGCGTCATCCGCCGCGTCCAGGCAACATTCGAAAAAAAATGGCTGTAGCCGGTCAGCCGCGCGGGGGTTTTTCAGCGATTATGTTCAGGCTGAACGGCTCCCCTTTGTAGGTTTGCAGGCTGGTGTCCTGAAACAAGCCGAACTCTTTCACCCTGCGCGCGTTCACATAGCCGGTATGCTTGAGAAACTCGGCGAGAAACTCCTCGTTCAAGCCGATCAGATGATAGTCGTACTGATCCCGATGCCCCCCGAAAATGATGCGCATGACACCGAAGCGCTCGTTGGCGGTCATCTTGTCTTTTGCCAGCAGCCATCCCGCGAGAATGTCAAGGTCGGGGACGCTGATGTAAATTTTTCCGCCCGGCGCCAGAACGCGGTTCCATTCCTTGAGCACTCGCCCCAATTCGCCCGTATAGTCGAAGTGCTCGACCACGTGGGACGCGTAAATCTCGGCAAAGGTATGGTCGGCGAAGCGCGACAAATTGTTCGCGTTGCAGACGTGATCCACATAAGGAGCCGGGTTGGCATCCAGCACTTCCCAACCGTCGGACTTGACCTGCCCGCCTATGTGCAGCTTTCTGGGTTTTAATGCGTCGCTCTTCGGCATCTGGAACAATGGAAAATAATGGATAATCTGGCAGGCAATTTTAACAGCGTGCCGGAAAACATGAACTCAAATTCAGCAGTTGGTGTGAACGGCTGCTTCCGGGCGCCCCAATTTCAACCGGAAGCTTACCGGGATGAATAAACCCGTCCGCAACGACCCCTGCCCCTGCGGCAGCGGGAAAAAATACAAGCATTGTTGCGAGCGGCGCGCAGCCCCGGCGGCGCACGCCGCCGCCCTGCAAACCGCACTGGCGCACCACCGCGCCGGGCGACTGCCCGAGGCCGGGGCGCTCTATCAACAAATTCTCCAGGCCGACCCGCATCATTCCGACGCGCTGCACTATCTGGGCGTAATCGCCAGCGCAGAGGGCCGGCACCGCGACACCGCCGACCTGATCGGCAGGGCGCTCCGCATTCGCCCCTCGCGCACCATGCATTACAACCTCGGCAACGCACTCAAGGCACTGGGCGAACTGGCGGGGGCAGCGCAGAGCTACCGCGCGGCGATCGCGCTCAAGCCGGACTACGCCGAAGCGCATGTCAACCTCGGCAACGTGTTCAGGGCGATGGGCAACCCGGGCATGGCGGCGGAGAGCTACCGCCGCGCGCTCGCGCTCAAACCCGATTGGGCCGAGGCGCACAACGACATGGGGGGGGCGCTAAAAAATCTGGGGCAACTGGATGAGGCGCTGAAGCATTACCGCATCGCTGTCTCGCTCAAACCGGATTTCCCCGATGCGCACAACAACCTGGGCAGCCTGCTGCGGGTGTTGGGCGACCTGGATGCAGCCATTGCATGCTATCGCCGCGCCCTCGCACTCAAACCCGATCTCGCGGAAGCATGCAGCAATCTCCTGTTCCTCTACGGTTACCACGCCACGCTCAATTCCGCAGAATACCTCACACTGGCGCGCGGCTGGGAGCAGTCCTGCGTACCCGATGAGGAACGGCGGGCAGCGCGTAGCCGGGTTCTCGCGCGCCCCGCTTCAGCCGGGCGCAGGTTGAAAGTAGGCTACCTCTCCGGCGATTACCGCCAGCATTCAGTGAGCTACTTCGTCGAGCAACTCTTCGCCCATCACGACCGCGCGCGGGTGGAATTGTTCGCCTAT